>SDBT01000689.1_pt1 | contig 54631 bp, 82 predicted proteins | sample 2277101 | NCBI WGS metagenome assembly SDBT01 (sample SAMN10404973, study PRJNA504765) | marine sediment metagenome | isolation source: marine sediment core GS10_PC15, 103 cmbsf | place: Arctic Ocean: Southern Knipovich Ridge | collected 2010 | reverse complement strand
CAATCCGTCCGTCCACTCGCTTGGTGAATGTTACGCCCATCACCATCATTGGGTTGATTATCTTGAAAAGCAAACCTCCTAATAGGAGTACCGGCAGACAAAAGGGGCCAATCAATAACCCATTTTGCTTTCCAATGATAATGTTGTTTACCTACAATCTTCTCTTGCATCGTCCCATTATCTTTCAACAATTCCTTCATTTCATCGAATCCATAATAAACGCTTCGTCCACCTACAAATTGACACTGCCAAACCGCGTTAACCTCTGCCAAGTCAAGCAGAGCAAATACTGCGATAGTTTCCCAGTCCGAGGGTCCGAGCATTACACTAGCCACCCCATTACAATTCCAATTAACAGGGAATACCTTATCATCAGTCGGTGCTTGTAAACCAAACGCTCTGCAAAAAAGTTGTAGCCCCTTCTTGTTAAGGTCGCATACCACTCTTAGACCCAGATTACAAGCTTCTCCTGTTAACAGGGTAAAACCGTAATTTTTCAAGTCATTCAAACAAGATATTGTTTTCATAATTCAATCAACCTCCTCGGCATTAGATGGTAATAGGTCGTTTATATCCAGCATATCCCGTACATCTCCATACGACATATACTTGAGACAACACACCAATAAACACTTGGCCGACAAACCATTTTCGACCAATTCCAAAGCATAATCACGTGGGTTTATTTGTGTCATTTGGTTTTCCCTTTTTCATACAAGCGTTTAGAAAACGAGCACGATCAAACCCTAGACCTTTATCAGCAGAGACGCATACGTCAGCAACCTCTTTAACAAGTTGCCAGCGTTCCACCTCGTCTGTAATCTTTGCTATTGCCTTGGCCAATGCTATAAAATGTTTTTTGGTCATCTTCCCACCTCTTAATTAGAGTAGTTTGGCAATGGCAGCCATATAATCCTTGGCCAACCACTTACTAATGTCCACTGGAACTGGTTGTGGAGGTAGAGGTCGCCCAATTCGCAACATTGCCTGTTGTGCCTCATGCTTATCATCTCCATTCAGAGCAATAGCGGCTTGCAAATAAAATGTCCGCTCTTCTACTTTGCTGAATCGCCGAACCACACCGTCCAGATAAAGCACAGTCATTGTCTCCCCTACTTTCCGACCCCGTTTCTCCTTATTAACAGATCGGATTTCCCCTACAATTTTTTCCCCAACAGTCAATTCTCTATTCATAATCTAACCTCCTATAAGAGACACAGACACAGACACAGACAACAACTACCACTCAGAACCAAATCCAATTTCGTGATCAGCAGACAACTTGGCCGCGATGAGATGTAACCCTACCCCTTCATAGCCCAAAACAAACAACCAATCCACAACGTCATCATAATTAACTCTACCAATTTTGTCAACCATAATCAAAGGTATAGTATCACCACGCTTTTTTGCTTGCTTCATACGTCCTAACATACGCCAAACCATTAACCTTCGATACAATCGCTTCATATTATCCTCCCAATTATCAAGTCCAAATTGCCAAAGATCATTCCCGCACATTCATTGTACCATACCTCCCAATTATGTCAAAAAATTTTTTTTTCGCTGATGGAGGCCAAAAAAATTTTTCACTAGCTAGTAAAATTCGCTGGACCATTTTTTCGAGCTAGTGAAAAACACTATGTGATTTTTTCGAGCTAATGAAGCGAATTTTGATTTGTCACTCAGATTCCATTTTGATACTACCAGCATCTATGTTATACTGAGGGTATCGCCACTATCCTCCACCAACCGCCTACAGTCCTTATTGAGATTGAGTCTCAATATCAACAACCAACCATGACTATTTACTACCCCCCATTTGTTACTACTCCGCTGCTACTACCCCAACCCCCTACCCGATCTGGAATACCCCTATAATACATACATAGTATATATAATAGTAAATTTTGCGGGAAATTTTGCGGAAACTTTTACGGAAAAACTATCTAAACTATTTTTACGAAAAGTTTTACCTCCCACACTCCTAGGGGAACCTCTTTTAGTTCTATTAACTCTTCTCAACCCACGACCAATAACCTAATAATAGGGTATGGGGTAGTTTTCATACGTTCCTGCTAAAGTTTTTTCAATGTAACAAACTTTTATCCTATTCAAATGAAAAACCACCCATACTAATAATAGGGGAAAACACTAGCTACTTGAGCTAACATCGTACTATTTAACAACTTACAACACACCCCCCATTCTTACCGATCGACCATGCTGATTTTCCACAAACCCCACTTGACACCCCGATCACCTCAGCATACAATCCAATGAGATAAAGTTTTTCCCACTTTAGCCGATGCCGCATACCCCCATCCGGCATAACTCCAGCATAAGGCCACCACACTATGTCTATTTTTCCGTTCGCTACACACTCTCCTACTATTCCTCCTCTTAATTTTAAGTACTGTAAAAAATGTAATCAAACCCTTTCCATAACAAATTTTTACAAAGACAACTTCTATTGTATTACTTGTTGTAAAGTAAACAACGCTTTATCCAAAAACAAACAAACAATTAAAGAAGCTATGCTCTTTTGGGAGAAGCAAAGAACAAGTGAAGTCTATTCTGAATTAAATCTTTTCGATCCAACCTCCGAATATTATAACTGGATGATGCCATTCTTTTTTGCTACTATAAACAAAAAACAATGGCACCTCTACTTATATGTCTTTTTCTTAACTATTCACAATGATAAAGAAAAAGCTAACCTTGCACTATTATCTAAATCCACCATTTCCTCCAGTGAAGAAGCCAGAATTAAAAAATTAACCACCAACGGCCTTATTTTTCCAGAGAATGTCTTTGATCTCTCAATTCCTTACATCACTAATTTTTATAAAAAAAGGGGTCGGAGGTTGTCAGTTTACACTGCTGCATTTATTTACACTAAAATTTGTGTAAACTGTAATGAATATAAATTTACTCATACTGATAATAATCCTAATTCTTTGTTTTCGCTTTTAACATCAGGAAAAGAGATTAAATTGTCTCCCTATCAATTTATCAGGGATTATAATAAAAGAGATGGTTGGGCCATAACATGCACACATTGTAAAGCAGCCGATTCTACCCACGCCATTTTCAAAAAGAATAAAACATTTTATGATGAATTAAATGATTCAAAATACGACACTCCCTCCACTCACCTTTACCGACAACCGTCAGCATTCGCAAAGTTTTTTGCTCCACCCTCTTGACAGCCTTTCACTCCACTGGTACAATGAAAGTGGCGAAGGGGGATATAGGATGAAACGGGTTTACAAGCAAAGATAAACCGCTTGGCCCAACCTATCCCCACTCGCCTTTTAACCTTTCCTTCCAGTAGAGGCCATTGCGTCATGTCGATCCCCTCAGCATACAATGAGCCGCACCCTGAGGCTCTTCCGCAGGATCAACAGGATATAGACAGACAAGAACGTGTATACGCATATCTCGCATCCATAAACCCGGTAGGCTGTTTTAAGGGTCCATCCGACCATTGCCAACCGACAGCCGTGGAAATTGTTTTTAGGTAAGAGATAGTTTCCGCCGGGTTTTTCTTTTTCTTTTTTCTTCCAGTAAGCAAAGTAATAGGAACTAAAAATGACTTATCGTCAACTAGCACTAAAATTAGCTGTCCTTACGCATGAACAATTTGATTTGGATGTAACAATTTGTATTAACAATGAACTATATCCACTAGATGATTTTGTAACTACTAGTGATTTGAATATGGATGATGTTTTAGGTCCAGAAGATCATCCTGTTTTACTTACAGCTATTTAGTTTCTTTTTCCTTTTTCCTTTTTCCTTCAGTAAGGGAGTTTTATTATGCCAGCCGATGTAGCAGAAATTGACAAAGTTGAAGATGTCGAAGATGTGCCCGCTTTAGATGATGATGATATTGAAGATGTTACCGAGTCTACTAACAAAACTTCAACGGAAAGAAAAAGACTTTCCTCTGAAAACACTTACATTCATAATTCATCTGAATCTGCAATTACTGCAAGAGATTCAATGAAATATGAAGATGGGTCCGAAGTAAAAGGATTTAGAGTTTTTGGTTTTGCTTCATTTTCTAAAGATCAAATTTCAAAAGCAAATGATACAAAAAGTAAGCTTTTGGAACGAAAAGATCGTATTCTTCAAAATGTAACTGATTTTGTAGTTGCAAGAAATGCTGATATTGCTTCATCTTATCTTATTGAAGCATTAGGCTGGAGATGTGGTCTTTTTGAGACTAAAGTTAAAGTCGGTGCTGGAAGAGGAAAATCTGTTATTCAGCGAAGTATGCTCGGATACGGAAAAATGCTTTCAATGCTTGGTTTTGGTACCCAAGCACTTGATGGGAATCACGAGAATATTAAAAATACTCCTATTGATCACCCGGAAGATTCTATCGTAAATGCAGAGTATGCCAAAACATTCAAAGAATTTTTTGGCCCAGGCGGAAAATACGATCATTTCCGCGAAGAAAATGGAGATTGGAAAGAATCCACAAAAGATGGTTAATTTACTCTCTATTTAATTGATCCTTAAATAGAGTTATAATTGAGAAGTGCTGGCAAAAGTATAGGGATTACCTATATGCCTAGTTGTCAAGTATAACCAGTTTAAGTTACTTACGACCTTAAACAAGAGACAACCACTTCTCATTTTTTTTATTTTCAAAAGCTGGAGGGAGCTATTGCTTTCCAAACAATGTTGGCCCCGTGGCGAAATAAAGTTAAACGCGAGGAATGCCAGACGATATTCCTTGACGTACAAACCATCGCTGGCTATGGTTGTTCTTGCAGGTTCAAATCCTGCCGGGGTCTTTATAAGAAAACTTTTGGATAGGTTATAAATCTAACAAGGAGTGCCATAACCTCCTCTCGCAGATTTGTAACCTATCCTTTTAATCTATTTTGAGTGATGCGGATAACAACTAAAACTAGCATCAAAGTAAAACTCTGCCCGGACAAACTCTTTCTTAATTGAAATAAATCCGCGGCAGAGTTTTCTTTTATTTTTATTTTCAGTAAAGAATAAAAATGCCATTAAATCCAATGATACAAAAAACACAGTTATATATGTTAGTCGACAGGCTTTCAAAAAAAGTCTATTATGATAACCTTTCTTATAAGGAGGGAAGTAGATTACTTTTAGAAGCTAATTTTCCTAATAAAATGTTAATTGTAAAAGAATATAAATTTGCTACTCATTCAACAATGGGTGACATTTGGATGCCGCTATCGACATCCTAGATGTTGTGGTCGTCAACACTACATTTTGTGGTTGCCTTGCAACATACATGCGTATACAATGACAAAGGCGGGTTGCCGCGTTCTGAACGGTCCGGTACCCACGTCAAGTGAGGATCAGTAGTTATTTGTTCCTTCTGCTGATCCTCACTTTTTATCTTTTCTGTTTCAATAGGAACTAAATTTTTAATTTTTGTTATCACCTGTTACAGGCCATAAAAATAAGGAACTACCTCTATGTCGCTAATTCAAATGCGACCAGAGCAATTAGTGCCAATTGTTGGTAGAAAAATTGTTCTCTATGCTGAAACCTATTTTGGACAACTAAGACTAGAACAATATGGATCACTTTGGATTATAAAAAATTTCTCTGTTTATGATCCCCTTCGTTATCTTTCCAGTGATCCCTATTTGAAATTGCAAGGTCTTCTGACTATATCAATTTCTCCTCTTATTGATCTTCCACAAACACGTAGAATTGGTTTTCCTACTGATTCTAATTTCTCGTGGTCTTATTTCCAAACCACTGTGAGGAATTTATAATGTTTATTTGTGATTTTTGTGATAACACTGAAAATAATGAAACCGCTCACTTACAAATTCTTATAGTAAAACCATTCGATCAAGCATTAACTTCATTTTTAGATGAAGAAACAATTCTTTTCACAAAAGATATTGATGTATGTCAAAATTGTTCACATAAAATGCAAGATCATTTTGGAAAAATCATAGATCAGGATTTTGTATAATGCGTAAACTTTATGACTATCAGCAAGAGGGGGTGGACTGGGGGAAACGTAGACGTTACCTACCTTTATTTTGGGATATGAGGTTAGGTAAATCTATTGTTTCAATTCGCATCATTGACGAATGGCGTCATCAAGCACCTATTATTGCAAAAAATCGGCCAGATATTGCAGCAGATTGGCCTATACCCTATCGTATTCTTATTCTTTGTCCAAAAACTGTAATAGTGAGTTGGCGAAATGAACTGGAACTGGAAAAGAAAACTTTCTTTATTTTCTCTGCCACCAATAAAGACCTACATTCTAATCTACTTTCTCTTGCAAGTCCTAATAATCCTATCTATTGTGTGGCTAATTACGAAGTAACCAAATATAATGACGATTCTAATGGAGTTAAAACTAATAATAATGGATCGACACCCTCCTCTTACATCCCAATCAATAAACAAAAATGGGATGTAGTTATTTTAGATGAATCAACTAAAATAAAGAACCCCAAAACAGCCACTACTAAAGCAGTAATTGATTCTAGATATTCTTCTCTTCCAGCAAGCAAATATAAAATTTGCCTTACTGGAACACCAGTACCAGAAACTACAGTTGATTATTTTAATTATTTCAAATTCCTTTTTGGTACTTTCATTGGTTATCAAGACTACTACAGATTTAGAAGAGAATGTTTTAATCGTGATGATTGGGATCAAAATAGATTTATTCCAAAAATTGGATTTCAACATAAATTAGCAGCACATTTACAAAAACGAGCAAATATATTATCGCGAAAAGTTGCTGGACTTAACATTCCCTCTACTTTTGAAATTAGGACTGTAACATTAGCAAAATCTGCTCGTGCAATTTATGATGATTTTGCAGCTAATTGGCATACAAACTTTTTAAGGCATTTAATTGAGGATGAAGTTGATTTTGATTCCTCATCCCCTTTGCAATTAGCTACACAATATGCTACGGTAGCTCAGAATTATTTGCACCAGCTAGCTTGTGGTTATCCAAAGAGTACACCTGGGGTAGGCTTCCATCACAAGCGAGATGAGGTGCTGTCGCTCCTTCAAAATGAACTGAGGGGTGAGAAGGTAGTAATCTGGTGCCGATATCAGCGGGATATCGACGAATTGTATTCTGCAATTAAAGAATTAAGAGACAGAAACCCTTTCAAAATAACTGGAACAACCACAACAGCAGAGCTTTATTCTAAACTTAAAAATTTTAATGAAGGTTACGATAATTGTAAAAGACATTATCATGTTGAACTTAATGTGGCAATCTGCCAAATTAAAAAGGCTTGTATGGGGATTGCCCTTTATGGTGCTGACACTCAAATTTTCTTCTCCAGATCATGGTCTGGACTGGAAAACCAACAGGCTACAGATAGATTGATTCACCCTAGTAAAGCAAACTCTAAAGCAAACTCTAATCATTCAATTCTGACTATTGATATTATAGCTGAAAACACAATGGATCAAGATGTATATGATGCTATTGTACGTAAAAAAGCTGACGGTGATATTCATAAACTCTTTTTCAAAAGGCATGTAAAATGACACAAGGTTGGTTTTTAACAATGATTGCAGCTATAATTACATTTATTGCATATACAATTGCATATTTCTTATTTTTTAAAGAATAACTAAATGACAATTCAACTTAATTGGTATTGCATAAAATGTAAAAAGAATATCTCTTCTAAGGAAGTAACTGGAAAAATTCATCGTGGAGGTGGTATTCGTTGTGAAGGTAAAGTAATTTGGAAAACAGAAAAGGTAACAATAATTAAGGAACAAATATGAAAACTGATTTAGAAATGGTAGTAGAGATTTTGTGTTCGTTAAATCTTGCAGGATGTCCAGGTGATAGAGCTGTTGCTGTGGCAGAACGTATGTTTAATAACTTAAAAAAGCAATATTCAAAAGAAAAAAAAGGAGAAGAGAAAATAAATAATGAGCAATAAAGCCTTAGAAACTTATCAAAAAATACTCAAGAATTATAATTATTTTATTACAATTGATCCTGGAGCAAGAGATAAGGGCGGAACTGGAGTTGCTGTTTTTAATACTACTTTTTATCTAAAACCAATTCCAGATTCAAATAAAACATATTATCCAACACCAACTGAAACATATCAATTAGAATCTAAAGCACCTACTTGGCTAGAAAAAGTAGATGAAATTGCAAATCAATTATATCATATTTCAAAAGGAACTAGAGGAACTGGTCGAGGACAAACTCTTTTCTTTATCGAACGCCCTAAATTCTTTGAATCATTCAAAGGCTACACTGCTGCTAGTAGTGATTCTCTTTTCAAATTATGTTTTGTGACAGGGAGACTTTATGGTGTAATTAGATCATTTAATTTAGATTGTATTCTTCTTCCAGTAAACGATTGGAAGGGTCAACTAAATAAAAAACAAGTCAGTACACGTATCCTTAGAATTTGCGGGAGAAATTGGGTTAAAGATCAAGAAGATGCTGTTGGTATGGGACTTTACTTGAAAGGGTTATTTTAATGGGAGATAGATAATGCCTATGCTTGTGTTATAGTTAATAAGTCGCTAACAAACCTAGCTAGATAAAAATAAAATTCAACACAACTTATAAAGGTATTATTATGAAGTAAAATACGAAGGGAAGTGGGGGTTGTTACGAGTTACACAAACCACTTCCCTCTATAATTTACTTCACTTTAACTGAATAAGGAATTAAAATGAAAATTTATGGTACCGTACATGCGATTATAAATACTAAAACACTTAAAATATATTATCCAAGAAAACCTATAATAGGATCAATTAGTTATTGTCAAAAGACACTTATAAACCTTCAACACACAAAAGATTTAGAAATTGTTAAATTAGACTTACAAGGTCCAGATGAATACGAATTAGGCAGAACAGACACATAAATAAGGAACTAAATAAATGAATTTCACTCTACTAAAACCAAAACCTCCGATCTGGAATTTATGGCATGATGGTGTTACACAATCTTTAATTCAAAAATGGTTACAATGTCCAAAACAATGTGAATTAGAATATTACTGGGGCTGGACACCAACAAAACAAAATGAAGGTATAACTTTTGGTAATATTATTCATTATGTTCTTGAACAGGCTTACTGGAAAAAAACAAATAATCCCTCTAATAAGATCGAATCTTGGCTTTTTTATTATAAAGAAAAACAAGACGAAAAAATACAATTATCTTCAGATGACTATGGAATAAGAGAAGTAATTTATGCTAAAGCCTCTGCACTTTTAAGAGCATATTTCTTTTATTTTGCGAAAGATTTTGAATATAAATGGTGGTTTATTGAAGAAAAATTTAAAGTAAATGGACCTTCTGGAACTGGAATAAAACTAAATGGAATGATCGATGGAATTTTTTCTAAAACAGCCTCTATAGATAATCTCTATCTTATGGATCATAAATTTCTTTCAGTAATAAATGTAGATACCTTAGATTTACTTCTTCCTTCAGATTTTCAAATCAATTTTTATCTTTATTGTGCTCGAAAAATACTTGCTAGCTGGTATCCAAAATCTAAAATTAAAGGCTTCTATTATAATGTAGTACGTCGACCTGGATTAAAATTTACTAAAAAAGATGGAAACCTAAAAGTTTATGAGGAAAGAGTTTTTCAAGACATATTAGAACGTCCCCATCATTATTTCTGTTCAGAAAGACATCAAGAAAACAATGAACGTGATCCATTTTTCATTCCAGTAGCGGATGAAGAAATAGATCAATTTGAAGAAAAACAACTTAGACCAATTTTAAATGATATTACTTGGTGGTGGGAGAATGATCTTGCATATCCAAAATATTACAATCCTCTTGCATTGGAATCAAAATATGGTTTAGCTTCAATGGCTAAAGCAATTCTTTATAAAGATTTCTCTGGACTTTACCAACGTAACACCCCCTTTGCAGAACTGGAAGAATAATGTTTAATAAAGACTTTGAAAGGATAATAAGAGTTTTAAGTATAACAGCAATTACATGCTGTAAACTATTTACTCATTCGAGTATTAGGATGTCAGCAATAGTAGCAGATTCAATAAAAGCAGGTAATCAAATTTTAGATGAAATTAAGGAGAAAAAATAATGGGGCATCATTTAACTAAAGACGGTAAATTTAAAAGCGATAAATACGATTGGTGTCCAGAAGGCTTTTTTGCATTAAAATTTAGTGATCCTAAAGCAAGAATTGCAATAAGAAATTATGCGTCTTCAATATATGCACAAGATAATGAATTATATGAAGATTTACATATAGCTTGTAGTAATGCTGCTGACCTCAAAGAAAGGGAAAGTAAAGAATAATGCCTCTACCAATACAAAGAAAAAAAGCAGTTGAATCTCTTGAAGATTATACTATTTTAATCTGTGGAGAAAAGAATGCAGGGAAAACAAGTTTTGCAGCACAATTTCCAAATCATTTCATTTTTGAATTTGAACCTGGAAATGCAAAACATCTTAATTGTTGTTATGAAGATATTCCTGACCTTATAACATTTGAGAGATATTTAAGGATGGCGGAACAAGACCCTGAAAAAAGAACTATTGTAATTGATGAGATTCAAATTCTTTATGATATGTGCTTAGAAAAACTTATAGCAGAAAGAGGAGTAGATGAACCAGGAGAATTAGATTGGGGCCAAGGTTGGAAAAGAATTGCAATTTATTTTAATGAATATATCACAAGACTTCAAGCCTTACCAGGTGGTAATATTTATACTGCTCACTGTGAATATAAAGAAATAAAAATGAAAGGTGGTGGAACAATTGAAAGAATCACACCAAGAATTGGTAAAGAGGTTGGAAGATTTAGAGATAAATTTACACATATTTGTGGAATGATTATGTTTTCTGAAGGTGGAAATAGAGATTTTTATCTTCAAGGAAATAATCTTTTGGAGGCATCCTGTAAACTATTAGATAATCATTTTAGTTACGAAGGCCGATCAATTGCAAGATTTCCAATGGATGTTAATGCTGAATCAGCTTATGCTAATTTTAATTCAGCATATATAAATATGTTAGAGGTTCCTGAAGAATATTATGTTCCAGTAGAGGCTTCTGAGAAATCTCAGGCTAAAGCTAAGCAAGACACTTTTGAAGGATTAAATGCTCTTGAAAGAATGAAAATTATAGAATTAGATAAAGCAAAAAAAGAAAACCCAGAATCAGCTTTTAGTTTTGGTTAGGGGGTTAAAAATGAAGGAAGGTGAAATAAGATGTGGAACACCTCCATTTAATGGACATTTACTTATAAAGAAAGGAAATAATTTATTTATTTACCGTGAAGGTGAAGTAATTACTGGAAAACATTCTTTTAAATTTAAGGACACTCCATTTAATGATGCAAAAGTAAACTTATTGTTATTACGATTAAATAATAACAAACATCCAGCACAGGTTATTTACAATCACTTTAAAGATATAGGTAAGACTGAACTTCTTTCACATTCTATTTTTGACAAACTGAAAGGTAAGAATCATGGCAAAAAGTAGATTTTCAAAAGAGGCTTTCGTTAAAGCTGCTGAAAATGTAAGTAGTGGCGATGGAGATTTTCCAATTGTTGCTGCCGGCACCTATAAAGCTAATGTTGCTAAAGCTTTTTTTAAATTTTCAGATAGTGGTGCTGAAGGTGTAAATTTTGGTTTCCAAATTGATGCAGATGATGATAATTATCCAAGTCAATATGTTTGGTTTAATCAAAATTTAGTTCAGAAAAATGGCGATGAAAATATGATTGGTTTACAACAGTTTGTAACCATTCTAAATGGTCTTACTGATGGACATGTAGATTTAAAAGCTTTTGCTGAATTTGAAACCAGGGATAGTGAATTAGAAAAGCTTTTGGGTACAAGTGTTAAAATTCATGTTAATCCAAAAGTTGATGGTGAATTCACAAATTCTAATGTTAAAATTCGTGCTCTTTTAGAAAATGTCTATGCTAAAAATAGTGGACAAGAATTAAAAGAGGAAGATATTGTTGATACTGTTCCTTTTAAGACAGAAAATGTAGTTGATGCAGTTGAACCTGAATCAAAAGTGCATTTTGATAAAACTCCTGGACCTGGACAAGCTAAACTTGAAAAAGGAATGAAAATCAAAATTGGTACTATGATTAATGGTGAGATTATAGATGTTTTAGGTACTTGTATTGAATATGTTGATACTGGTGTTGCTGAAACAAGTATGATTGTAATGAAACCAGATAGAAAAGATTTACCAGAAAAGGTTTATAAGCCAAATGAAATTGCAAGAGTTAGTCTTGTTAAAGATAAAGAAGGAAAACCTACATGGAATTCAGCTTTTAAGAAAAAAATAAAGGAAGTAGAGAAAGTAGAGGAAATTGAAGAATTAGAAGAAATAAATGAATGGGAATTAATTGTGGATGGAGTCGCTGCATTTACTAACAAAGGTAAACGTCATTCTGGTTTAGTTCTCTCTATTGATGAAAATACAGGTAAGGCTGTAATTCAAGTTGGTGATAAAAAGTTAAACATACCAATCTTACGACTAGAAAAACCTTAATTTCATGGAGAAATAGCCAGTCAAAAGACACCATTATTATAGGATCGGCTCAACAGCTTTCAAAGCTAACTGAATACCGGCGGCTATTTCTTTTTTATTTATCCCCAACCCCTCAAAAGTAAAAATGGCCTTCATAATTGAGGAACTGTATTCTGATCGTCAATTAGATTTTTCTATTGATCCAGAACTACTTTGTGATCTTCTAGATCAAATGTCTGCTGATGATGAAATAGAGATTATGTATGATGACGATGATAAAATAGAGATTATGTATGATGACGATGATAATTATAATCCTACAATTCTTGTTTCTGACATTCCAGCAATCTTAGAAAGACTAAAATTTACTCTTATTCCAGAAATAACTTCTAAAGAAAAATTAAAAATTAGTCTTTTTGCTCCTCAACCAATTAGAATGGAAATTGTTAAAAAAGAAGAAATTCAATCATATGTTACCTCTAGTTCATCAGGATAATAAAATGACTGAACAAAGCACAGCGAGTGAGTTGGCGTTTCTTGCCGAAACTTGTGCAAAGAAAAAGCACTTTGGGCATCCGACAACAACATATATTCTTCGAGAGGATTTATCAGCAATTGCCGCCGAACTAAAACGACTAGACCTTCTAGAACAAACAATAATAGAATCGCCTCAACCATACCATGCTATTTGTAAAACAGCCATAAATCTAGGATGGGATAATCGCGATCCACCGTTCATCTTCATACAAAACCGCATCACCAAGTTAGAAACTCGTATCAATCATCTGTTACGTGAAATTGCCCAACAATATAAAGATAGATACCCCGAGAATTCATATAAGATTGAAAGAGCGAGTGAGTTGACAAACTGGTTGAATTATAACCTAGAAAACAATGGATTCGATTTGCCAGCATACAGCCTGGAACAATTTACTCTCATTCGAGACGAACTGCTGCGGCTGGAAAAGTGCAAAGATGACGGAAACACGATGTTAATCCAACAGAACGACATGCTGCGAGCGTCAATAAAGAATCAGAAAAAACTGAAGAAACGCATTGCCGAGTTGGAACGGCTACTAAAGCTACTAAAAAAGAAAACCGTCACAGAAGCCGTTGTGGCTGTCACCGATGAATTCGAGCAACAAGACATACAGATTGTAAAATTGAAGGACCGCATCGCCAAGTTAGAAAGAGAAAACACTAAATTTAAGAAGCAAGAAGTTAAACTGTCCAACCGATTAACAAATTCTTTCATCAAGTTAGATTTATGGCGAATCCGCATCGCCAAATTAGAAGAACTGAATACCGCATTGATTATACAGCAACAGATGCTTGAGGAACAATTAAAAAATGTTAATTAACTTACAAGAACATATACCTTTACCAGATATAAAATCTCAAACTAAAATAGAAAAATATAAACATTGGGCATTACCCTTTTCTCCAGTATTTCCAGATAAATCACTTGTTGCTGATTTACCTTCAATAGTAGCAATTGATACTGAAACAACAGGATTAAATTGGGCAAAAAAAGATAATCTCTTTTCAATTCAGGCTGCATGGTATAATTCACAAGATAAATTAGTCACTGCATATTGGTGTTTTCCAGTTAATCCATTTAGTAGAAGTCCAGTATGGAGACGTACAAATGATTCACGTTATTATAAATTAGAAGATTGGCTTCTTTTAGATTTATTATTAAATTCAAATCATATTACAAAAGTATTTGCAAATGCTAAATTTGACATGCACATGCTGGAGAAAATGCCTGGTATTGTAATAAATGGGAGAATTGATGATGTTTTAGTAATGGCATGGTGTTGTAATACTTTGGAAAACAAACCTGTAGGACCGAAACTTAAACCATTAACAAAAAAATATCTTGATTTTCCAGATGATGATGAAAAAACACTTAAACAACAAGTAATTAAAGTAAGAAAAATAGCAAAAGAGCGTGGTTATAATACAGGTAAATCTGTTGAACAAGATTATTGGTTATTACGTGAAATTATTCAAGATCATAATGATGGTGTAGATTTATGTAGAGAGTATGCTCTTAATGATGCAATAAGAACAATTGACCTTTATAATTATTATAATGAAGGTCTTGATTTACTAGGGCGAAGGGAAGCATATGAAGTAGAAGTAAAATTACTTCCAATTTTATATGCGATGGAAAAGAAAGGTGTAAGAATAGATGAACAAATTTGTATTACAGAAATTGACAGACTTGGAACGAGCATCGGAAATGAAGAAACTTTTTGTAGACAGGAATCAGAAACATTTGACCTTAATGTTAGCAGTCCAAAACAGATGCAAAAACTTCTTTACAAAAAACTTAAATTACCAATTACGCAAAGAACAAAAGCATCAAAGCAATATCCAAATGGACAACCTTCCACAGACCAAGAAGTCTTAAAACAATATAAACACATTCCAATTATTAATTCACTTCTCAAAATTAAAGGATATGATAATGGTCAAAAACAGTATAAGAACTATCTTTCCAATTCTGTTAATGATATGGTTTCTTTTGATGATTTTCCTAATAGTATTAAATCTAAACGTCTCAATCCAAATATTAACCAAATCAATACTAGCACTGGTAGGTTATCTGTCAGTAATCCAAACCTACAAAATGTATCTGATGCTGAAAAAAGCAAAGCTGAGTACCCAATTGACACTCGCACAACTTTCATTGTCAGAGAAGGATATAGATGGTATTGTATCGACTTTTCGCAAATTGAATTAAGAATTTTTGCCTATCGCTGCGGTCTAGGGATGCAATGGTACAATAGCTTTTTCACTGGAGCCGATGATCCCCACGATGAGACGAGACGAGCAGTGGCTTGTCTCGCAGACCTGCCCGAACCCGCTGGACGAAAGCTAGCCAAGAACACTAATTTTACTATAATAAATTGTGGTGGTCCAAAAGTTCTTCTAAAAAAATATAGTGTACCATTAAATCAAGGAAAACAAATATATGAAGAATTACATAGAGCAATGCCCGAAATCAAGAAACGCCAAAAGGAAGCTGAATCTTTTGCAATTCAGAATGGTTATATACAAACACTCACTAATAGACGAATTGACGTGGACCTTACTAGGTCAGATAAGGGACGATATAAATGGGCTTATAGGGCAACTTCGTATGATATCCAAGGGTCCGCTGCGGATATTATAAAAAGAGCAATGATTAGAGTTAATGAATACATTCTTTCTACTGAATATAATGCTACTCTTTTACTTACAATTCATGATGAATTAATTTTTGAAGTAAAAAAAGAACATTGTTATAAATCTTTTCTTAAAAGAATCTGCGATATCATGGAAGATAATTCTGATTTAATGCCTCTCTCCACTCCAGTTTCTATTGAAAAAACTAATAAAAGTTGGTCCTCTAAAGACAAAGTAAAAGTAATTTTATGACTCCAGATGAATTAAAAAAGAAAATACCTTTTAAAGAGTTAAGCAGATGTATTGGCGGACCAAGGGATGGTACAGATATTTATCTTATGGCATCGCAACCTATAATTAAATTTCAATGTAAAACTGGAGGAAAGCATATTTATATTTTTGATCCAGTAACTAGAGTATTTAATTATAAAGGTATTGAAAAATAATCTTATAATAAAAGGACTTCAAATGTGTTTGTCAAAGATAAAAAGAAACTTCCTAAATCTCTTGGCCCGTTTGAGTTTTGGGGCGTTGAATTTAATGATAGTGCCGGCGATGAATTTATTGCTACGTGCCCCTTTTGTTTACATAATGATACAAGCACCGGGCAAGGTCATTTTTATGTATCCGGGAAAACAGGAGCTTTTGATTGTAAATCATGCGGAAAACAAGGTGGATATAAAAATTTCATTGGGTTTATCCACCAAAAATATCTCTCAATTACGTTGGAATCCCAAATCCAAACCCTCGCTAATCTTAGAGGTATTCCCAGAATAGCTTTAGAAGGATGGGATATAGCTTTTGCCCCTCCAAATAGATATCTTATTCCAGTATACAATTCTGAGAATAAGATAGTAGACCTACGTGTATATAGAAAGGGAAAAAATGAAATCGCAACAAAAGGTTGTGGGACCGAGCTTCTTGGCATTAAAAGGCTCAAAAACAAAAAAACAGAAACAATATATATTTGTGCCGGCTCATTCGATTGCATTTATTTGGACTGGTTACTCAAAAGAACAAATAAAAAAGGAATTACCGTTGCTGTCCCTGGAGAAAACACCTGGAAAGACTCCTGGATAGAACATTTTGAAAAACGTGATGCAATTGTTTGTTATGATAATGATGAAGGTGGTTATGGTGAATTAGATGAACAAACAGGTAAATCAAAAGGTAGTCTTAAAGTTTATTCTAGATTAAATAATGTTGCTTCTAGTATACAATTTATATGTTGGCCAGAAGGATTAAAAAAGGGATATGATGTTTCAGATTTTATTAACGAACATAGAAAAAATAATATAAGTCCTAAAAAGATTTTTAATAATTTTCAAAAGTTAATAAAATTTCAACATAAATTTCACAAAATAAAAAATAAAGCTTTTCCTAACGGGAAACCAAGAGAAATAGTTAAGACTTGGGATATTTTGCGAGAAAAATATATAGAGTTATTTTCATTAAATGATAATTTTGAAACTGCAATAAAACTATCTTTAGCAACCGTTCTTTCTATTCAATTATCTGGAGATTGTCCTGTTTGGTTATTATTGGTTGGGCCTGGAGGTGAAGGTAAATCTGTAATTATTGAATCTACTGAAGCTTCTTTAAGTGTTTTATGGGAATCTTCTCTTTCCAGTAAGTCGCTTGTTTCAGGTTGGGGATTAGGTGATAGTAAAAGAGCTGATCCTTCTATTTTAGCTAGAATAAATAATAAATGTCTTGCCTTAAAAGATTATACAGAAATTTTAGAAAAAAATGAAACTGAGAAAAATGAAATCTTTTCTATTTTAAGAGGTGCTTATGATGGAAGATTAAAAAGACCTTTTGGAATTGGATTAAGACAATATGATTGTAATTTTAGTTTTCTTGCTGGTGTTACAAATAAAATTGAGGCTTATTCTCAAGGTTCAGTAGGTGAAAGATTTTTACGTTATAATATTCATCCAGTAACAAAAAATGAAGATAAACAAGCTGCTGCATTAAGAATGCAATATATAAAAGATGAAAAAATGCCTCTATTACAAGATGCTGTTTCATCTTTTTTAGATCAAGATTTTGCTGTTAAACCAGAACAATGTTTAGCTTTATTACCTAGTTGGTGGAATGATAGAATTAAACCATTAGGTAATTTAATTGAATGGTTAAGAACAGAAGTAGAAAGAGAAAAATTTGGTGTTAGAAAAGATTGCGTTATTTATGAACCCATTCCTGGAAGTGGAAATCGACCAAGTATTCAATTAAGTAAAATAGGAACAGCACTTTGTTTACTGGAAGGAAAATCACTTATTGATGAAAGTATTTATTCAATTGTAAAACAAGTGGCTATTGATTCAGTTAAAAGTTATATTACAAATATAGCTTGGTCAATTATTAGTCATAAAGATGGAATTACTAAAGATAAACTTAGCGAAATTCATCATGTTAGATTTATTGAAAATTATATTGATGATTTACGTTTAATTGGATTAATTCAATATAACACTAAACATGATCTTTGTGTTCCAACTAAAAAAGCACATGATCTTTATTTAAGGGCAAAATTAAATGTCTCGTGATCCTAGTATTGCTAAAATGTTTGGTGAATTTCAAGAGAATCTAAATCCAGATTTTATACAACATAAAAGTTGGGGATATAAATATATTGTATATGATTCCTCAAGTTATCAAGTACATTTATGTACAATTAAAAGGGGTGGTTATTCTAGTTGGCATTATCATAATCATCGTTTTAATCGTTTTTTAGTTCTTGAAGGTATATTAAAAATTGTAATTAAACCTAAATTTGATATAGATTTATTGCATGGATCAATGTATATAATAGGCGATAAACAAGATACAAGAAAATTTAATGTTAAGCCTGGGGTAGTTCATAAATTTGAAGCTTTAACTAATGTTCAACTTTTAGAAGTTTATTATACAGTGTGTTCTGATAAAGATATTATACGTCAAGATATAGGAGGAGTAAATTATGAAAAATAGATATGGAAATCTGTATAAAATTATTGATGAAATTAAACCTAGAAATATTTTAGAAATAGGTACTCATGCTGGCGTGCAAGCTAAAAAAATGTGTGAACAAGCCTTAAAACATTCAGATATTGTAGGCTATACTGGATTTGATCTTTGGGAAGATTTAACGCCTGAATTAAAAGAATATGAACATTGTGGAAAACGTGTGGCAACATTTAAAGAAGCTAATAAAAATCTTAAAATACATAATGTTTATTCTGTATTTCGTAGTGGTAATACATTAAAAACCTTACCTATATTTGTTGATAGAGTAAAAAGACCTTTTGTAGATTTTGCTTTTATAGATGGTGGGCACAATATAAAAACTATTACTTCAGATTGGGAGAATGTTAGAAAAATAATGAAAGTAGGAGGAGTTGTAGTTTTTGATGATTTTTATACTTGGCCTCCTGCTGAAGAAGGAGATTATACTATTGGTTGTAATATGTTAATTCATGATATTATTATATATGAAACGCATTTAGTAACTTTTCTTGATCCTTTAGATTCTGATCCTAATTCAATTCACAAAATTCGTATGGTACGAGTAGATATTCAATGAAACAAAATTTGATCTTGAAGCAGAAGGTTTAACCTGTGTAATAACAAAGGATTAAAATTAAATGCGAAAACTTATTTTTATTCCAGTAAGAGAAGATTCTAAAAGACTTCCTGAAAAAGCTTTGTTAGAAGTAAATGGACTACCTCTTTGGTATCATACTTATCTTCAATGTGCAAAATCTAATGTAGATGAGGTTTGGGTTGTAACAGATTCACAAATTGTTATGAATCAATGTCATCAATATAATGTTGAATATGATATTATTAAAAATGCTTGGTGTGGAACAGTAAGGGTTGCTAAAGCTTATCAAATGTTTACTAAAAAATATGAAGATGATTTAATACTTAATGTTCAATGTGATTATCCACAAATTAATCCAAAATCAATTAATTTACTCTTTAATACAAATCAATATATAATTGAAACATATGATTTCATAACACTTTATTATAACTTTAATTTTTCACAAAAAGATAGAGAAAATAAAGATATAGTAAAAATTATTGCTTCAGAAGATATTGTAGGAGAGGTTTATTGCCATTATTTTACAAGAGAACCTTACCCTTACAGTTTAGGACATATTGGACTTTATCTTTTTCAACCTTATAATAATATTATAAATATCATCACAAATCCACAAACCTATCTTTCAAAAATGGAAAATTTAGAACAACTTACTTGGTTATCTTATGGAGCAAAAATAAAAGCCCTCTTTACTGAAAGGGAACTTTCGATAAATACTATTGAAGATTTTCAACAATTTAAACAAGAAGTGGAGACTAAATAATGTCTATTAGGCAACAAGATTATTTAGATACAACTAAATATAAAAAAAGTGGTGCTTATCATTGGAAATCATATATTTTTAAAAAAAGTTATCGTAAATATGTTGATACAGTAATAAATTACTTATTAAACCATGAAAATTTAAAAGGACCTATTTTAGATATGGGTTGTGGTGATGGTTTATTTACATATCTTTTAAGAAAAAATGGATTAACAACTTATGGTTATGATATTGATCTAGTTGCATTAAATGTTGCAAATATAATTGATCCGGATACAAAACATACAAAGTTTATATATAAAGTAGATTATCAAACTCTTTTACTTTTTGATGTTTTTGAACATATTATAAATTTAACAAATTTTAGAAAAAGAATACTAAATAAAATTAAGAAACGTGTTTACCTTATCAATCCAAAAAGTGATAGTAATTATCATGTTAAAGATTATACTAATAAAGAAATTATTAATCTATTTAATAAATGGAATTTTAAATTAGTTACAACAATCAATTTAAAATTTGCCGGAAAAACTTTATTAAAATTTAAAAGATTTTAAATGATTTTAATTCATGTTATTAACTCAATAACTTTTTTATAAAAATTATTATTTAATTCACGAAATTCTTTAAGCATACCGTCAAATGGCTCAAAATATTTTAAAGTTAGTATTTTTTTAATAATAGGTATTGCTCCAAATATTGTAATTCTTTTATTTAAAAGTAAGCTCCAATAAGCCCCATGATAAGAACTTGTTAATATACATTTTCTTGCAGAAGCTAAAAATTTTAATTTATAATTAAGTTCTTTTAATGAATTAACTAATGTATTTTTTGTATCTAAAGTACAACAATGTAATGGTCGCTTATGTCCTTCATAAAGAACAAAACTTGTTTTAGAAGGTTTTGGTGGATTATCAAAAAAGGGGTGCATACAACTTGCACAAGGTAAAAATAAATCAGAAGGAACAAAATTAAATTCTCTACAACCAATTAAATCAAATTTATTAAAAGGAATGTGCATAACCCTTGAACCACCAGCACCCCATATAATTTTTTTCCCGGTAAAATAATCAAGATGTTTTCTAATGGTTTTTTTATGTAAACTAAGCACACTTCCACCACCAAATATTATATGTGAATTTTTAGGATATTTTTTATAATTACTTTGAAAATTTAATTTAATGTTTTCAAATCCAGGAAAATTAAAATAGTTAAATGGAGCAGATGCTAAATCACCTACATTATATCTATTATATTTAGTTTTTCTTTTTTCATAAAAATTAAGAATATACATAATTTTACTTTCTATAAATCCAAATTTTATTACCAATTGATTTAATGTTTTTAGCACCTAAAGATTCATCTACAGCAGACTTCACACATTCAGCATGATAATCATCTCCAGTAAGTAATTTTCCAGGTTTAAGTATTGGAAGCCAAGTTTTAATATCTGCTTTTACTTCATCATAGTGATGATTACCATCAATATGAATAAAATCCATTGAATTATTATTAAAATATATAGAAGCATCTATTGATGTCTTACGCATTATGTAAACTTTATCTTTTATAAATGATATTTCAGACCAACATTTTACACTTTCATAAAGTAAATCAGCATCTTCTTGACTAAACATTAATTTATTTTTATAATTTGTGTATTCTTTCCAAGGATCAATCATATACAATGTTTTAAGTGTTTTAATTGGAAATAAAAGTCGACTTAAATCTCCAGCATAAATACCAATTTCAACTATAGTTTCAACCTTTTCTTTTTTTGCAAGTTGTTGTATTTCATAACGATACAATCCTGCTGATAATTTTTTTATTTTCATAATTTCTCCATTAATTCTGTTTGTGTTTTACATTTTGAATTATATACCCACCAACTTTGCCCCATAGCTCCTCTTCCAAAAACAACCTCGTGACTAACCATATGTGGATTAAAAAACCAAATTGTTCCAGGATCAAATAAAATTGTATGTTTAGGTGTTTTATTATTTATAACACCTTTATTTTTAATTGTATTTGCACGAATAGTTACTGGATAAAATGATTCCGCTTTTTTAAGTTTTCTCATTGCTTTACGTTCATTTTTAATAAGCCAGGGAAAAGTATGACTTATTTTATAAATTCTTGGCAAAGTATCAAGATTAAGATAACAAGTTAAAGCCATTTTATCAATAGGTTTTGTATCAAAGTGCATCCATTCTGGTCCAGTAACCATAGGTCTATACCCAATACCATGCCCATTTCTTTCATAAGAATAAGTACTAAAAATTTCTTTAACTAATATTGCAATTTGATTTTGAATCAATTTTAATTCACTTATAACTTCAGGTAAGGGAGAAACAGTTTTAAAATCACTATCAAAAATACGACAGCTATGCTCAAGATTTTTTTGTACTAATTCTTTATCATAATTCCAATCAATACCATCAATTACTATAATACCGTGTTTTTCTATTCTTTCTGGACCTTTAAGAAAATTACAATCTCCAGCATAAAATTTATGAATTTTAGTTTTACAATCTTTATTTAAATAAATCTCAGACATAAGGAAACCTCTAATGATTCTTTTTTGCACAAGTTTTAATAGAGAACTTTATATGGCAAGCGGCAAAAGTTTTATTAAAACATTTAATTTACATCAAAAACAAGGAAAATTATTTTTAGGTTGGGAAGAAATAAGACCAAATAATCCTAAATATATAACACATAATCTTTCAAAAGATACATTTTTAACTTGTTGGTTAAAAGCAAATGAAGATGTTATTCCAAAACATTTAGGTGGATTAGCTAAACCTTGTAAATGTACTAAAACACCTTTTAAACGTAAACCTGAAATACATGAAGAAATGTGTCATTTTAAATGGTTTAATCGAAATGCAAGTCGCTGGTTTCGTAAAATTGCTACAGTTCATGCAGCTTTAAATTTTTGTAAAGAAGAACAAATTCAATATTTAATTTGGGTGGATGTAGATTGTTATTTTAGAGAATCCCTTACTGAACATAAACTAAGAAAAATATTTAAAAATAATTATTCATTATTTTATATGCGTGGTAAAAGAGCAGTTCCTGAATGTGGGGTTTTTGGATTTGATTTAAATCAAATTGGTGCTCATAATTTTTTAAAGCAATATTTTCTTTATTATCAAACTAAACGTTATCAAAAATACACACGTTGGGATGACTCTTTTATTTTTTATCGTATTATAAAAGAACATGCTGCATCTTTATGTGTTTGTAGAGATATTGCTTCCAAAACCCAAAAAGGAATACATGCTGAAGTATTAGAATATTCTATGTTAAAAGATTATCTTGGACATCGTAAAGGTAAACATGGAAGAATTTTAGGAATTATGAAATGAATAAATCGTATCAAATTTACCAATACGTCCTCTATAAATTATATTAAATTTATTTTCTAAATAAATTCTAATTTTAGAATCATTTTTTTCAACATCTTCAATTAAAATTACAGGATGACATCTTTTAATAAGTTCAACTGCACCCTCTAAAACTTTTAATTCCCAACCTTCTACATCTATTTTTATTAAATTAACTATAGAATAATTATAAAAATCTAAAAATTTAGTATTTACTCTTTCTTTTGTTTTAGAATTTAATTGAGATTTAAATGTATGTCCACCAGAATTATTTTTATGTTTATTTAAACTTAAAACACCTATTTTATTTGAAAGAGCAATTTTATTATGAACAACATTTTTATAATTTATATTTTTAACTAAACAATTAAAATTTTCTAAACAAGGTTCAAAAGTATATATTTTTTTAAAATATAAATATAAATGTGCTGTAATTAAACCAATATGAGCACCTATATCTAAAGCTACTTCTGTTTTAGAACAAAATTTCAAAGCAAATCTTAAAGCATCACCTTGATAATATTTGTTTTTTAATATTTCAGGATGTAATTTAAAATGCTTATCATGCTTTGGAATAACAAAATTATTTTGTTTAATTTTATTATATTTCATAATCAAAAGAATCAGGTTTTTTTCGTTTATAAGTTGATTTATCCTTTACTGGAGGTAAACATGGTAAATCTAATTCACAACAAAGTCGTCGGTAGTCTAAGTCTTGGTGACCTAATCCCAAAAAAGGCTGAAGAGAAACTACTTCTGTCTTATATAAATCTCGTAGCTTTGTCCGAACAATTGCAGAATTCTGGTAATATTCTTGATAAACTTCTCGCGAAGATAATCCATGAAATTCTACGTGAGTTTGGTGGCTATGATGGTCTGGACCTAATTGTGCAAAATCACATCCAATCAAAACAATCAGAGAAGCCCCCATCTGAGCAGCAAGAACCATCGCAGCAGTCTGAATCCCCCGACCGACATATAGGTGACCCTTTACTTTAGTAATATAAGAATAATCATGTACATTTTTATTATTTTGAAACACATAAAATGTTACATCATCAATTTCAATATAATGATATTTATCTTTAGGTTTTATAATCCATTTATTTACTTCTGGAAAAAATCCTGGTTTACTTGGAATTAAATTTGGATGAATAGTAATGTTATATTTACAATCAAAATATTTAAATGCTTCATTTAATCCAATTACAATTTTATCTTTTAAAATTAAATCTAAATTAGAATAACAACGTACACTAGGTCCAGTACCTAAAATATAAATTATTTCCCCTCTATGTTTATCCCATAATTCGGAGATATCCATGAATATTTTCCTGTTAATTATTGTTTGCGGTATATTGGCATTTATTTCTCTTCCAGGTCCTATTCTAGTAGTACTATTTTTTATAATTCTTTTTGATTATTTAAAAATAAAAAGAAGAGAAAAAGAAAATAAAAAATATTTTGAAAATTGGTTAAAAGCATATGTCTTAAAAACTACTGAAGAAGATACTTATAATGTGAATGTAAGCCTTCGCCACGAATTCCACGAGAATGAGGACGAAAAGCCTTCAAAGCCTTTACAATAATCTTTTTATCAATATATCCAGCAGCAATGGCTTTTTTTAACCACTTCTCCCAAATCTTTCTATGTGGATGTTCTGGATAATACCAAGGTTGTTCTGGCTCTTTAGTATAATGTAAGAATCTAGTATCTTTTTCTCTTATATTAAGGTGATTCCAATTTGTTGGAATTTGTTGTGGTGGAGTAAGTTGATTTAATCCACGCATAAATTTAATATATCGTTCTCTTTTAGGATCATCATTTTTATTAAACCATTCAATTATATATTTCATTGTTTGTTGATTAACTTCTGCTTTTTTACAATCAATAAACATAACTGACGTTTCTGGTGTATTATTCTTAAACCATTTTGATGGTTGATAAGTACACCAGATCGAAGCATCATCATTAGGGTAATCGACGTCTGCCTGCCACAGCTTCCCTACGTCCCCCAGGGCGAGCATATCGGCGTCAAGGTATATCGCGTAACCTTCGTAGCCGCAACGCCTTGGCACGTCCCAGCGGAGCAACGAGAACCCTGTCCCAAGCACCGCGTGCAGCCCCTTTTCGCTCCGCTTAGTCCAGTTATCATCTGAAGATAACTCACAAAACTCTATTTCTCTATTTCCCTTTAGTTGCTTCAAAAGGGAAAATTCTAGCACTTTCTGTGCAATCAGAGTTTTAGGTTCAGACCCAATAAATATTTTAATTTTGCCTGCCATTACAGCCTCTCCCACTTCATATTAAATTGTTGTAAAGTTGCTTCAATCATTTTAAACTGATCGTCAAAAGTTTTTCTTTTATTACTGAAAGGTATTATACCTAATTCTATAAAATCTTTTGCATAAGCATATCCACCATCTATTCCAAGAGAATAAACCTTTTTAATACCTAACATACCTAAAATTTGAAAAGCTGCTTCTGCTGAAAAATAACGTACTTTAATAATCTCTGGTTTAATTATTCTTATAGATTGCTGAGTAAAATGCTGTCCCTTCCAAGTAGAACAATTGTACCAATAAATATTATTTTTAAGTGATTCTGCTATTGAAAACATAGGATTGTATTTAATAGCATATGAAAGAGTTTTCCACATTACCTTAGAATTCTCATGCATATGCCAAGGACATAAAAGATTTTTACTATTATTTATTATTGTTCCATTAAGTATATCAATATCAATAAAATGACAAATATCACATTTGATAAGATTACCAACATGATTCAAACCAAATATATTATAATTCTCATAATCAATAGTAAAAATTTTTTTAAAACTTGGCCCTTTACCTAAAATTAGCCAAGGCTTAGTAATGTCATATTTTATTTTGCGGAAATATTCCATTGCTTTTCATACCATTTAACTGTTTGGACTAAATCTTTTTGAAAATTTTCTTCATTATAATAAAATCCCATATCTTTTAATTTAGTACCATCAAGAGCATAACGTAAATCATGACCTGGCCTACTGGAATGAAAATTAACTAACTTATAATTAGCATCTTTTTTGAGTATTTGAGCAATTGTAACTACCAAATCTGCATTTCCAATCTCACGTTGACCAACAATATTATATTTCTCTCTTTGTTTTCCATATTTAAGAACAAACAAAACTGCTTCAGCTACTTTTCCAGCATGAATATAACATCTTGAACTGGAAATAGAACAATCTGCATTAGCATGTACTTGAATTTCCTTTCCTTCCAGTATATACTTTACACATAAAGGAATAAATTTTTCTATATGTTGCCCTTCAGCAAAGACATTCATTGTATGTGTAATACGAATATCTAAATCATAAGTGTTAGCATAAGCTAAACATAACTCTTCTGCTCCAGCTTTAGTTGCAGCATAAGGATTATTTGAGTTATAGTTATCCCATTCTTTAGCTTTACCTTTCATTACTGGACCAAAAACTTCATCTGTGCTAAAATAGAGAAATATTCCTGGTTTATATCCACTATTTGTCCACCATTCTAAAAGATTACAAGTACCAACAACATTATCATATACAAAACTAAGTGGGTCAGCAATTGATCTATCTACATGAGTTGATGCAGCTAAATGTAAAACATAATTAATATATTGATTTTCAAGTTTATTTAATATATCAGTATTAAAAGGGGAACGAAGATCGTGAAAAATAATGTTAAATCTATTTCTTTCAATTTTAGTTTTACCAAAATTTAAAATACGATCTGCAGAACCTGCATAACTAAAACGATCAATGATAACCACATTCCAATCAGTATTTTTCATTATATACTGGAAAAGGTGGTGGCCAATAAATCCTGTTCCTCCAGTAAGTAAAACTGTTTTATTATCATTTTGAAACATTTAAAAATTTTCCTTTATAAATTGGTTTGGAGTAAAATATTTAATTTTTTTTATTGGTCTTATTGTTGGATTATCATCGATTAAAATAGTTGGTTTTCCAAGTGCAGCATAAGGAAAAAGATCATTTTCTGCACAAAACTTTTGAGCATATTGTAAACCTCCCCCAGACCAAATAATAACTTGTCTTCCTTTAGAAATTAATTTTTTAACTTTATCTATACGTTCAATAATTGGATTTCCGCCACTCTCGCCTTTATCTGTTAATGTTCCATCTATATCTATATAAATCATTTGTAAATACTCCTATAAAAGTCTGTATCTTCTTTACCAATCCACTCTTCTAATTTTTGAAAATTTTTATCTTTAGTTCTATGAACATCGGTTGGTCGATGCCCAATTCCTATTCCAATATTACCTGGCATTCCTTTAATACCAATAGAAAGTCTTCTATTATAAAGTTGCTTTTTGAATTGTGAAGAATAATATTTCCATAACTGAATATCAACAAAAGCACTTCCTTGTTTTATAATATGTTGTATAATGCTAACTACAGATTTTGTAAACCCCATTTGACACATACTCGCACGATCCACATTAGGTAAGATTCTATATGATTCATCTTTTATATGATAATATGTAGCAGGAATTTCTCCTACAAGTTGATATTTATTTAATCTTTCAAACATTGTTTCTACATAAGTAGGATGGTACCAATCATCATCCTCCATCACTAAAATTTTATTGTGTTTAACTCTTGAAAGAGCATCTGCCATATTTCTACAAAAACTTTTATGAGGTTTAGTAATATGCCCAAGATATTTATATTCCCAAGAAAAATCTAAATTTGGACCACAAGTTAATGATTCATATTTTCGTGAACCAGAATCTGTTACTACCCACTGAATATCACCTATAAAAGTTTGTCTTTGTAAATAATAAGATAAACGTGATAAACAAAATTCTCTATCTGCGGTTGGTGTAATAATACTTATTGATCTGTTCATTGGTATAGTCCTTTAGTTGAAATTTTTGCGGGAAAATTTTTAAGGGCATCTTTTTTACAATCATCAAACGACTTATATGGAAAAAGTTTAAGGTTTGATTTCTCATAACAATTATATATTTTTATTTTTTGTTGTTTTAATTTTGGAAGTAAAGCTTTTAACCTTTTTGTTATACGTTTAAATCCCGTATTATTTGTATCACAAGCATGTTGATTTTTATATTGATTAAAAGCATATGTCTTACCCTTACCTTTTTTTTCAGAATCATATTCCATATTAAAGTCACAACCTAAAAGATAAATACGTTTAAATCCAAGATATGCCATAATTTTAAATGCAACAAGCATTACACTTCTACCTCCAGTAATACCTAATATATCTTTTACATTCTCTGCACACCCCCAAGAGATTGTTGATTCAGTAAAAAATTTATCTGGTTCAAAGAAATCATTTTTATCGTAAAGAATTATATTAGGACATTGTTTAACTACTAATTCTGAATAACCTCTTTTTTCAGTAATAAATTTATGTCCAGACCATCCCCCTGAAACAAATTTCATTATAGCAGGATCACGCCAAATAACTTCGTGAAAGCTAAAAGGGGTATCTACTGATGTCCAGAGATTAGGTCTATAGTTTTTGGCAGCCATGCCATTAACTCCAAACGTAATCAATCCTCTTTGGCTAAGAGATTTAAGATCATAATCTAATAGACTAGGACCACAGCCAAGAAAGAAAATAGAGGTATTTTTAAAATGATTTTTAAGAAATAATCCTGTTCCTTCTACATTATAAAATAATGGCATTTCATCTTTATAGGGTTTGATATAACGTGATTTCCATTTACCTAATGGACATTTTGCCCCTTTAATTCTTGCTCTACTTGGAACAATAAATCCTTGGCAACCTTTAGCACTACAACAATTGGTCTCGGATAATAATTTTGGGCAAATCGCACAAATTTGGAGTCTACTTTTATATTGTTCCTTACTGCAATGCCCGTAATCTTTATGTAATGTTTTGATTCCTTCATTATATAACTCTTCAAAGTTTTTTGTTAATTTTGGAAGGCTTATTGGAAGAGAAGGACCAAGGCAATTTGCTATAAGTTTATTTACTGGATGTAAAGAATCTACTTTCATTCCACAAATTTGACATATATTTTTATTTTTACTTATCTTTTTAAATTTGCAATAAATCATCTATTTTGTTCAAAAGTCATAAAAGAACATTTTGCTTCTCCATCAACTGGAAAATTTGCTCTTGGAAATACTAATGTTTCTAAACCTGCTTTACGACGTACTTCAACACGAATTATATCACCGTCTTGTGAATTAAAATAAAACATAGGACAACTTGCTGTACCTTCATATCTTAATTTACGAGTTTCACCGCAAACTATATCAACATCATCAATTAATCCAATTGTATAACTACAAGGAATATCGACAAAACCTGCTCCACGATCATAAGTAACTTTAGCTTCTATTGAATCATCAGTATTTTCTACTTGAGCTTCTCCTAATCTATCAACATATATTTTATAAGCAATTTTTAATGGTCCATCACCTGTAACTGTAACTTGATTACTTGATAAATTAAAATTTGATCCTGGAGTAGAACCAAAAATTGTATCAAAAGGAAAGACATTCCAATTAGCACCATCACCAGGACAAACAAGTGTAAGATTACTTGAATCATTTATTATTGTTCCACCCTGTTGAATTTGTAAACTTAAAAATTCCCAATTACCATTTTTAGAAAAAGGATTCTGGAAAGCAATACCTCTTTGTCCAGCAAACCTTTTAGTGGTTGTTCCTCCTACGGCAATATCAGAATCCCAAACCTCAAACTCCATTGTTTTATTATTAGGAGATAATGATGAGTCATCAGCAGCTATAAAATCATTATCTTTATCTCTACGAACTACTTTTGCTGTGGCAGAAGTGTCTTCTTCTAAATCTTCTGTTAATTCACATAAAATAAAATTATCTATTCTTTTTTGAAGTCCAATAGCATCACCCATTGGTCCTCTTTGAATAGATAATGGTGCTGTTGCAATTAAACCTTTATATGATTGTAATGCTTTAGCAAGTTGATTTAATACTTTATCATCTAGAAAATCAAATATAGGTTGACCTTCATTAAATGGTCCTATTGATCCTCCTATAGTTTTAGACATATTTAATCTTCAATTTCTGGTTGTATTGTTAGTAAGGTTCCACCCGCATCAGCAATTAATTGATCTCGCACAGTTGTAAGAGTACGAAGTTCTGTATCAAGTTCAAGTAATGTATGTGAATCAGGATCATCTTTAGCATTTTCAGCATCAATTTCAGCATTTTTTGCATCAATTGCATCTTGTGCATCTTGAACATCAGTAACTAAATCTGGTACAGGTCCACCACCACCTAGACCAAAAAATATTTGCATTAACTTACCATCTTCAAAAATTTTATTATCTAATTCTTTAAATCCACCATTAGCCCATTCATTATGCCAACCTATTCTATTATAAACAAATTTATGTGATATATCCCATAAAAAATTACGTGGACCTATTGCATCAATTTTAATATTATCAGACCAACCATCATATCTTACTGTCCCTGGAACTGCTACTTTTCCTGCCGGAGTAAAAAATAAATCTTTATTTACTTTTCCTGCATTGGACATCATTTGATCCCAATGTGGTTTAGCTACAAAGGGTTGTCTTAAATTAATATGAATATAAACAATAGTATGATTTTTTGGTCCTTGGTCAAATTGATTTTCTCCATCAATAACAATATCTTCTCCTGGAATTTGTATTATTTCTAATGAAGCATCTGAAGATTCCTCAACAAAATCAAAAAGAGGTTTCTCTTCTCGATCACTTGATGGCCCTGTACCTTTATTTGGTTGAGCAAAAGGTAAAGCTTGATATTTAATTGTAACAATAGCAGTTTTATATTTAAATATATCACTATCATCTATTATTGTTTTATCAGCACCAAGAATACCTTTTATCTCTGCTGAAACTGCATAAAGTCCTTTATGTTTTGGGTGTTCCTGAAAAGGAAGTCTAATAGTTCCACCAAAAAGAGAACTTCTAGCAGTTCGATTAATAAATGTTTTTGTAAATTTTATACGATCAAGATATGGTCCTTGAAATATACGCGTAACAGTAAATTTACCATTGAGCATATCTATAGATTCATTTCCAGAACCTTTTTTCTCTTTATATCCTAATAGTACACCCATTTTATTTAATCACTTAATTTTTAATTCTTCTTGTTCTTTAATTGCATCTTCAATAGCTTTAGCACTATTATCTATTTGAGCACCAACAGCCAATGCCTTTTTCCAAAATGCTTTTTGAGCTTTTTCAAAAAGAGTTTCTTTTTTATTAACTCCTATAACAGCATCTTTCCAAGCTTGTGTTAAACCTTTAAATTGAAGTTTTTTTACCTCTGGTTTAAATATATCTTTAAGTCCAGCTACTTTTAATTCCTTTCCAGCTTTAACTACTGCATCTATATCTTCAAGACCTATTCCTGTAGCAGATGCTAGAAAATTAGCCATTTTAGTATCTAAATCTTTTGAAAATTGAATCGCTTTACCTATTTTTCCACCTATAATATCAGCTATTGCAGCACTTTTTAAACGTTTTTCTAAAGTGTCAAACCGACTTTTAAGTAAATTTATTTCTTTTGAATCTATCCCTACACCTAAAGCTAATAATTTTTGTCTAAGTTCAATTCTTTTCTTTTCTAATTCAAGTAATTCTTTAGCTAAACCTACAGCTAAAGTTGGAAGTGTTTTAAAAAGATCAGTAATATCTTGTTTTTGTCGTTCTCTAAGATCAGCTATTGCTTGAATAGCAGCTATTTTTTTATCTTCTATTTCTTTTAATTTATCTATTTCTTCTTGTGCAGCGGCTTTTTTTTCTGCTTTTTCTGCCTTTATTCTTAATAATTCCTGTTTATGCCTTTCAGTTTTTAATTCACTTAGTAAAGCTTCTTCAGTTAAAAGAAATTTACCAACAGGTTTTCCATCAACTAAACCTATCTGTACTACTTGATCTTTTTCACGTTCTTTACCTGATCTTTTAAGTTTACCTAATTCACTTACAAGTTCTTCTACTATTTGTTTTTGTTTTATAAAAGCTTTTGATTCTTCTGTTGTTGCTCGACGTACTTTATCTTCCGATAAACTTTTTTTTAATACTTCAAGTTCTTTAATTTCATCTTCAGCTTTTGATATTGCTCCCCTTAATGTAATTGCTAATCCTGGAATTATTAATGCTGATGTTTTTTTTAATGCGTTTTTATTAAGTAAAATAAAAGTTGTTAATGATCCAATTTCATTTTTAACATCTTCTATATTTTTAAGTGGTTTTCTAAATTCTAAAGCATTAAAATCATCATTTAAACCTCTTAAAAATGATGAAGCTGTATCAAAAGCTTTTCCATCACCTAAATTTGCTTTAAATAATGTCCATTCTTTTCCTAAAGCTTTAACAATTGTATCTGTTGTATTAACAACAGTATTATATTTTAAAAGTGCTCCACTTGTTTCTTTAATTGAATCAGCAGATAATTTTAAAGCTCTATTAAAATCTCCAGTAGTAGTTTTAGCAAGAAGTTTAAGTACAATTTGTGTTCTTGAACCCGCAATTCCAAATTCTTTTAAAAAATCTTGTGCTTCTGATTCAGGAAGAGCTTTTAATGTATTTATAAATAATTCAAGTGCTTTTGGGCCACCTTGTTGAATTATTGCAGCAAAATCAATTAATTCTTCACCCACAAGACCAAATGCTCTACCTGCCTCTAAAGCTTTAGGAATAACTTTTGTAAAAAGAGAACCTAATGTTGTTCTAATTGTAGTTGCAGTTGCACCTGTAGAAAGTAATACAGTAACTACAGCATTTAATTGATCTACAGTAAATCCAGCAGTTTCTGCAAATCCAGCTAACCTTTTACTTGAAGTTAAAATTGCACCTGAAGTAGTAACAAAATTATCTGAAAGAATATCAATATTATTAACTAAATTTAAAGCTTTATCTGTTCCTAAATCAAAATTTTTAAGTAATTGAGCAATACCTATAGAAGCCTCTCCTGGAACAATATCACCAGAAACTTCTGAAAGAATAATAACTGCCTTAGAAAATTCCTTAATGCCATCTGCACCTTGAATTCCTGCTCTAGCAGCACTAGACATTACTTCTGAAATAGTTTGAAATGATGCTGAAGGTAATTCTCTTCCTAAACCTAAAAATTGTTTACTAACAGATGTTTTAGCAATTTTTTCAATATCAATAATTTGTTTTTCAAGTTCTGCAAAAGCTAATGTTGTTTCTTTCACAACATCAATAGCAATTCTAGCAGCACGTTGAAGAATTAAAAAAGCACTTGCAGCTAATCCTATAGCTACAATACTTTTAGATAAACCACGAGCACTAACTTGAGTTTTTTTTAAATCTCCACGAGTAGACCTTAACGTAGACCTAAATCTACGTGCATTTATAACAATATCAACAGCAAGTGAAGCTAATTGATTTGAACGTGCCATAAAAATATCTAAATAAAAAACTATCCAGAAGTAGTTAAAATATTATGTGAAAAAACATTTCTTACAAAATGAAATTGTGGACCTTCATTTATTGGACGAAAACGATATTCAAATTTATAAAGTTTATCGCCTGAAGGTAAATCACTCATAAGAGTTTGATTTAAAAAATTAAATCCAATAGAATCTAAAGTCCATCGAGCATCATCTGCTTCTAATTGTAATGTATCAAATACAACTGTATCAATTGCTAATGCTCTAGTTGCAATTACATTACCATCATCATCAAAAATACGAAGTTGTATACTGGAAAGGGAAGCTTGTGTTATATTTGCAGCATCATTACCAGTTATATGAGCCATATGCGTAACTGCTTGGCCCTCAAATGAATGATCTTGAGCAATAATAGGTGGAGGCATCTAACAATCTCCATCTTGTGTTTCAGGACCAGCACCATACTGTTGAGACTTTATATCGCCCGCAGTATAACCTTGTTCTGTTATGGCACCAACTAAATAAGTTTGTTGAGTAATGATTTTAAATGGACCTGAAACAATAACTGCTGCTGTAAATAAAGACTCAAGTAAAATTGGGAGACTTCCACCTTCATTAACTGGAACTTGTTTTGGTAAAACTGGTTCTGATGCTTGTCGATGCCAACTATCAAATGCAGGTATTATAAATAAAGTTGGTTCAAAAGGTTCTACAATTACACTTTCTTGAACTAAAACTTTAGGTTGAATTGGTATTTGTGCTGGATATACCCAATCAGGAAAAAAATCTTCTACAACTAATATAGCTGTAAAAGATAAATTATAATCAATAAATTCAGGTTGCTCTACTGGAAATAAAGGTTGATTTGTTAAAGGAAACCAATCAGTGATAGGAACAATAAATAATGTTGGCTCTAATACAAGTGAACTTTGTCCTTCATTTACTAATGGAATTTTAGCATAAACAGGTTGATTAGTTAAAGGAAACCATCCTGAATCCGGAATAATAAAAAGAGTAGGTTCTAATATAGGTAAACTCTGACCTACATTTACTAAAGGTTTTTTTGGTAAAACAGGTTCATTTGCCTGGCTATGCCAAGAGTCAAAATCTGGAACAATAAATAATGTTGGTTCAAGAACTTCTGATATATAACCTTCTTGTATTTGTATAGAAGGTCTTATAGGTTGTGGAGGAGGTGTTGCCCAACCATCTATAGTTGGAACTGAAACTACCGCTATATCTAAATATACTTCAAATAAGGCTTGGTATTGAAATATTGGTTGTCGCATTTAAAATCCAACTCTAATAGGTACAAAATCTAATGCAACCTTATTCTCCATATTTTCTAATTGTTGTTCTTTAGGAACACATTTTTGACATTTTTTACCACAAATAGGACCATTACATCTTGAACAATAACCTCTAGTTGGTGATCCTGTACCTGTTATTGGAACAGGAAAGTGAGCCATACAATGAACACACTGTAACATATCTTGTTCAAAATTACCATCTGGTCCTGAAATAATTACATAACCATCTGGTTTAATCCTTGTAAATTTCTTAATTGCAGTCATTTATATTTACTTTATTCTTCGTGATACATAGTAGCTTCATGTACAGGAACACCACCTGAAGATTGAGCTTGTAATCCAATACCACTATTAGCAGCAGCAGCACAAATTAATTCCTTACCTGGAGCAGCAATCCATCTAAATGTATTTCTCTGATTAAGAGATAGTTTTTGAAGAATTGCATTAGCTGTATAAGTAGGTTCAACACCATGGGCAACACCATAATCTGCTACTGCTGCTGAAGTAAGAGGATCAAGAGGAAATGGAGTAAATCCACTTCCCTCAGTCCCTAATGCTGTAAATCTTTCAAGATGCCAAAGAGTTGCTATATCAACAGGAGTAGCTGCACAACCAACAATCATTTCATATAATTTAGGGCGAATTGCAGCAGTTGAAATTAAATTAAGAGTAGTTTTATTTGTTCCAACCGCTGCTGCACCTACACCACTATAAGCTGCCATTTTAAATCTCCTTAAATTTTAAATTCTACTTCTAATAAGAAACTATACCAAAAGGTTCAGGACGTTCATATTGAAATTTTTGCATTGCAGCTTGTATTTCATCTTCTCCTATTACTGCTGTTGCTTGATCTTCGTTATATTGCATACCTTGAATAAAGAATTCCTCTTCACCATCCTCGGTATACTGCATACCATTTATAAATACTTCACGGGCCATTTATGTCACCACGATCTTAGGATCAATGTATACAGCAACTAAACTAGGTTTAGCTAAACAAACCCTTATTTGGACAACGCCAGCATAATTTGGCGTGTATATAATTGCTCTGGTTTCCGTATCTGCTACACCACTCCCATTCCACGAAGCTGACGCCTCTGCCGCTTCTACTGCTGCTGTTTGTGGATCACCGTAAGGAATAGTAGGGGAATGTCCTGGTCTTGTTGACTCATCAAATCCCTGAGCACCCGCCGCATCATCAGGTCCGCTTAATTCGATCCACAATTCTTCGTCAGTGAATCTCGATCCGACTCCACCTCCACCTTTATTTGTATGAGCTAAATTGACCGTAAATGTTTTGGATGCTCCTCCAGCTACATAAACTCCTATCGGAGGAGATCGTAACGCATGAATTCTAATCTTACATAGTGAAGAACTTTTCATCTCCCAAGAAATTGGACCACTTTGTTCCCCATCGTCCGCACCACCAGTTCGAAAAATTGTATTTGCTGGAACAGTTTCCACTGTACCAAATCGATCCTCATAAAATGTTAGGCCAAGTGGTGTATTTGTTCCACTACCTGATCGTTCAGAAAGCAGTGAACAATTATCAGCAAAACTCCCTCCGGTTAATACTCCCGAGGTTTTACAATCTCGTAGGTAAATATGACAATTTTGAGCTAATGCCCCAAAATCTTTTGCTCCCCAGCTAGACAAATCAGAATCATAAAAATATATCGAAATTCCATCCACCCACGCGGTAAAAAAATCAAGTGAACCATTAACGCCCGTGAGGACAAGCCGATGAAAGGTAAACGCGGCTCCACTGCCTGCATTTAGAAAACTGGCCTGTTCTGAAGTAGATGCAAGATGATTCCACTCGCAATCCCAAAATTCTATACGTCCTGTTTGTCCACCAAGAAAAAAGTCATCTCCCCAACCTATTTTACAATCATAAAATTTTGCATGGTCACCACTACCAACAATCGTTAGATCGCCAGTTGCATTATCCTTTGTATGAATCGTCATTCCCCATGTTTCATGGCTACCGCTCCACGCTAATGATCCTGTCGATATAATACTTGCTCCGGGACTATATGAATCATCAGATAAATCAGCAGAAATAATAATTACTGGATTATCTCGTGTACCTCCCCAGTCTCCACCACTGCCAATATCAGTATGGCCAACAGCAACTAAAACCTTTTCACCTGCATCAGGTGGTTCTGAAATTGCTTGTGCAATTGTTAAATAAGCATTTGCAGCAGAAGTACCATCATCATCACCACCTGTTGCACTATCGTCAACGTAAATCGTCATGGTTATTACTGTAAAAACGGAGTCAGATTAGAAATACGATTCAACGTATCAACCTCGCCACCATTTCGAAAATCAGAAAGTGCTCGCATGAACACGATCATGTCAACATGCTCTTGCTCTGTCGCAATGTCAGTATCAACAAAATCAACATTAGCACCACTTACCGTCTCATTGATATAAATTTCATCAAGACGTAAAGCCTCTTCTATCTGTGATTGAAATGAAGTACAAAAATTTTGTATTCGCTTGGAAAACTCTGCCATATTTTGAGTTGTAAAGGCCATTATTTATCTTTCAATTGTTTCTGTAACACTTTTTGTAACTGTTTTGGGGAAAGTCCTACAAGCATACCAGGATGAATTGGATCATGGTCCTCTTCTATTTCTTGTTCTTTTTCATCATCATTTTGACTAGAAATAGTTTTAAATCGTTTTAAAAGTGCATTAAATTGAATAAGATTTAATTTAACAAATTCACTTGGTTGAATTCCACCAAAACCAAATCCAGGATATATTAAAGCACCAAATAAATCGCCCCAATCAACATGGCTATAATAATCTATTTCTTTTGATTGAGGCTTTCTTCGTTTTTTGCTACTTCTTTCATTTCTCCCATCATTGCATCTTGCATTTCTTTAATTGTCATATTCTGCATCTCATGATCAATTACTTGATCTAAAGTAATTTCATCTATTTCTGGATGATTTATTGATATTCCTAATTGAAGTAATTTAGCTAAACCCTCTGCTGAAAAAAAATTATTTGTAACAATTGTACTTCCAAGATGAATATCAAATTCTTTTTCAATTAAATCTTTTTCTTTTGGTTTTTTAAGATATTTACCTTTTTTATCTTCGGGCCAATCATCAGGAACTGTTTTTTCTAAAACTTTTCCTCTACGACATTCAACAAGTATTTTTTCACATATTTCTTCAGGTAAATTTTGTTCTAATGCTTCTCGATAAGGTTTAAATTGAACCCATCTAACAAATTCACCATATTTTCTAAGTGTAGGAGGTAACCAAACATATTTTTTATTTCTGCCTTCTACTTCAATTCCACTTTTAACAAGTTCTTTAAACATTAAGCTCCACTACTCATAGATTGTGTTGGACGTAAGAAAGAACCATTTGATTTAAAATCAAAACTATATGTAATTTTACCTCTTGCTGGATTAGTAATAGCAATATTATTTATATCCATAGTTAATTTATAAAAAGGACTTTCACCAGCAGTTAAAGTTTCTAAATCTCCTGTTTCAGCATGAATAAATAAATAACTATTTGCATGTCTACTTCCACCACTAATAGCAGGAGGTGTTCTATATGGAGAAGCACTAATATCCCAATCAGCTTCAATAGAACCCTCTAATTGTGTAATACCATATTCTTGCTCTGCATTACCTGCTGAACAAGAATTAGTAGTATCTTCCTCATCAGCAGTTTCAGTTACATTATAAGATGTAACACAAAATTCTTGTTGACCAATAAATAAACGACCATGTCGACCTTGTGCTCCACCTAAAACTTTTCTACCCATTTTAAATCTCCTTAAAATTTTAACTTATTTTAAATTAACCTGATGAAGATTCGTTTTGTGAACCTATAATAATAATATCATAAGTTACATTAGCAGCCGAACTTATTTGTATTTGTCCTTCTTCTTCTGAACCAGAAGCTATAATTGCAGGTATTCCACGTGTAGAAGGTTCAATAATTACTCTAGTACCTAATGCTCCTATATTATATCTTTCACTTTTAAATATAACTAATAAATTTGTATTATTTATACCAAAATCAGGATCAAGTAAATTAGTTTGACGATTATGAATTATTAAATATTTAATTGCATCAAAATCAAGTGGATCACCCCATTGATTAACAAGTGTACCATTATCAAGATCAAGAACTTCTAACGCATTTATAAGTGTACGTCTATCATACCATTGCAAATCTGCTTTATTTAAACCACTACCATCATTTAAACCTTGTGAAAAATCAACATCAAGATTATCAATTAAAGATGTAGGATTAAGTAAAACCTCTGTATTTCTATAAGCAGTTTGTAATTTAACTATAAGTTCTGCTGAAAACCTTCTATTAGCAGCCATTTTAAATTAACTTTTCTTGTGTAAGTTCATAATTAATCTTACCACGCCAAAGATTACTTTCTAATTCAAAAAGTTCTGAACCTACCCATTCCATTAACATAAAAGTTCTATCGTTGGAGGTAAGTTTACAATAATCATAAACTTCCATTATTTGTTGTTGAAGAATTTCAACTGTTCCGGGTAAAAATTCATCGACGACAAGTGAAAAACTTTCTGTTTCTTGTCTTGTTTTAGTTGTTGCTCCAGTTTCTGTTGCAACATACCCTTCAGTAAATATAAAAGGTCGCTTCGATGATTCATTTACAAACTCCCCTGAAGTAAAATCATTTACCAAATTACTTAATTGTGTATGAGCATCAAATCTTGCTCTTAAATTACCAAAAATATTTGTTTTACTTGTTGTATCTGTTACAAGTCTTGATCCTAATCCTATTTCAACTATTACTGAATAATTAACACTTCCTGCAAATTTTCCTGCTTGCGGTTCACCTCTATTTCGTCCTTGCCATTCTACTGTAAGTAAAGTTCTTTCTGAAGTATCATAATCTTCATTAAGATTAACCCAATCTAATACAGTTTCAATTCCAGATAAAATACTATCTAATTCTGAAAAGGATTGTGAAACAACATGAATTTCAAATAAAGCTTCCTCTTGCCTTTTTAAACAAGAGTCTTTTTCAATCAAAATTCTAGACTGCTGATCTATATAGACTAAAGGACGTTTTGTTGTTTCTAATGTGTTTCCTGAAGAAATAGTATTAGCACCAATTGTTGCTATATTACTATTCAATTTATTAAATAATGTAGTATATATCACTGGAAAAAGATATTATTTAATTTTAAGTACATTTCAAATAATTGCTTACGTCTTCGTATATGACTAACTAATTCAGCTTTACCAAGATATTCAAAAGTATTTATCTGATCTTTATTAGTTTTATCTGTTATTTTTTTAGTTGGATTTTTATTAAAAACAATTAAAAATCCCGCCGAGGGATCAGAATTAAGTGTATCATATAATTTAGAATGTTGATGAAAAAGTTGATATTGAATTTCTTCCTCTTTAATTCCGGCCACCATGACCGTATTCATACCTCTTTTCCAAGATTGTAAATTACATCTTACATTTTCATAAGTAAAACCATTAGAATCTTTAAAAATATTTGTTGCCCAAGCAGTTTCACGATCATAAGCCCCTGCACCATCAACAACAGCTTCTTTTGCTGTAAATACAGTTAATTTACATTTCATCAATTGTCTAAGAGACATTATGCACTATTAACTCTTCTTATTCTATAAGATTCAAGAATAACCTTAGTTTTAAAAGTTAATTGTTCAAAAAATTGAGTACCTTTAGAATAAAAATAATTACCTAATTTTTCTTTCTCAATATTTTGAACGTCTTCACTGGGGTCAAACATTTCAATTATAAATTTAGAAGCAACTAATTTAATTGGTTCCGGTACTGGACTAAAACCACCTGTATAATCAAGTAATACATTTTGAAATCCTGTTGAAAACAAACCTGTTGTACTAGCAAGAAAAGAATTAGGTTTAAACCTTATCTTTCCTGTACTAAATTTAACATCAAATTTATCTGAAGTAAAATCTGTAGATACTGAATCACCAGAAAAATTAGATTCTTGTATTGTAACAGTACCTAATGAAATAATAGGTGGATTATTTACATAAATCCATAATTCATTATTTCCATTATGTGTTTCATCAATATAAATTGTCTTTCTAAATATTCTATGACAATACTTTTCAATCCAAGTAGTTGCAGCTATAGCTAAAGCATTTAATTGAGCTTGTTCCCCAACTTCTAGATTATCAAAATCTAAAACTGTTAATAAAGGATCACCAGGTTCAATTAAAGTAGTCATATTATTAAATTGAGAAAGTTAATGTTACCTCTCACTCATACCTGCAATCAAGAACTGTCTCACTTGCTTAAAATTAAGTATTCGGCATACGATTAACAGCAACAGAAGGAATATGTTGTATGTCATCAGTAATACCTTCTGGACCACCATACAATTCATAATTTGCTGCAATAAGTGTAGCAGCAGAAGCAGCTTCAATTTCAAGTCTAAAAGTATCAAAATCATTTGTCACATCAAGCATTGCTTGACGAAGAGGAATAAAGTAATTTGTATTTGCATTAACATCAAATGTATCACTTACTGCTGTTTCTTCTTTCCACTTATCTGTTTCTTCTACAGGAGAAGCTCCAGGAACATTACTATAATATTCCGTAAATTCAAGTGCTTTACTACTATTACCTTCTACATTCTTAGCTTGTCGTAAAGTAATGCCTACAGCATTACCTGCTTTAGCACCAACTTGAATTAAAATTCCTGCACCTTCATGTAATCTAAAAGAAGTAAAATCATGGTTACCTCCTAAAGCTACTCCATTTATATCTTGTGGTTGAAACTTGGTTACATATTTAACCCGATGCACAAGAGCATTTGCAATAGTCATTTTTTATACCTCATTTAGTTAGAGTTAAAAATTAGAGAAGCTTTTTATATCATTCATCTCTATTGGATAGGGCGGTAATTGCCAGTGCCCTCCACCAATCAACGGATTGGAATAACTATTACAAACCACTACTTGTCGAACCACCAGTACGACTGGCAAGAGTCAAAAATGGTGAACGTGTGGTATCACCATACAAATCTTCTTTTGCTGAAGTCCAAAGCTCTTGTCCATCAATTCTAAAAGTAAAACGAAAAGCTTCTTCTTCAAACAAAAATCGAACATGAATACTAGAAGCAGTAGAAATACCACCACCCATTTTAGTAAGTGTAGCGTATTGACTCCAATCAAGAAAAGAAATATCTCCAACTGAACCCAAATCTTTTGCATGTTCAGTAACAACAGCAGGACGGCCATAAAGACGACCAAGAGGACTATCAGCTAGACCACCTGGAGGAATAAAAATAGGTCTTTGATTGGTACTATCATCATTGAAAGAGATAAACTCAAGAATTTGAGCAAGATCAGGATGCAAATACCAAACTGCATTAGAACGATTCCAATGTCTCCAATACATTTTGTTGATATTACGGTGTAAAATAGTATGATTTTCTTGATTAGGTTGAAGCTGAATCTGAATCAAACTATCACCTTCAAGAACACCCTTTGGTTTTCCTACACCTGTACCGTGAAAAAAGGCTTCCTCAACTTCAAAATTAATAGCTGGAGGAACCAATCGTTTAATACGTCGTGCAAAACTAGCAGGAGCATCTGCCATCATTTCTGAAGTAAGATAAATGACAGCACCCAATTTATGAACCTGCATATTCAAACGACCCATTGTCGTTTTAGTTACCTGAATTTCATCAGCTTCATCTAACCATGTAGTAGTTACACCTCCATGACGTTTACCAGTACCAGATTTTCGACTGGATTCAAACAATCTTGGAATTCGCATACTATTCCCAGTTGTTTCAAATCTATCAGTCAAAGGTAAAATACTAGCAGGATCATTATTGATATTTTCCCAAATAGCATTTGACATTACATCAGGAACAGCAAAACCACCTTCTGGATCATTACTTATATTTTGACCAGTAGGTGCTTTAAAAAGTAAATCTACACCATCATTACCTTCTTCACCACCAACATTAATTCCAGAATAATCAGAATGCCTGGAATTTTTAGCTATTGACTGAAGAAAATGTCCTTCATCTTTAAAACCACGATTCAAAAACTCAATTTTCTTTTGATCTGGAGTAAGATCAATTTTCTTATGAAGAACCTCTCCTACTTTTTCAAAAACTGCATTCATTGAATCTGAAACAGCTTTTTCAATTCCAGATGCAAATGATTTAAGTGCCTTTTTCAACTCTTTATCAAGACCACTGTCATCATCATCACCATCAGGTTGTTCAATAAATTCAACAAAACCATATTGTTTCAATGATTTTGCAGTTTTTTCATCTACTCCAATCTTATCATCTTTCTTATAAGATTTAGCTTCAATATCATTACTTTTGTCTTCTGGTTGGTCAAAATCTTTTAAAAATTGAACCCATTGCATAGTTACTGTAGCCATTTTAATTCTCCAAGGTTAGATTATCCAGACTGGACAAATCCACCTTCTTTTTAGCTGATTGCTTTACTGGAAGTAAACAATCTCCACTAACTAAAGGCTTTTGACTCAATCTTTTAACTGATATAAATCACAAATACCTGTACCATTATCATCTACTACTTTATCGTCTGGTACCTTATTCCATTCTTTAGTAGAAATACCATGAATTTCGTCAGGATCATTAAGAAAAAATAACCCTTCATAATTACAAATATAAATTGGTTGATTAGGTTCAAATTCATATGTTATATGAAATTGACAATTATAACATCCATTTTGTACCCTATAATTTTTCATTCAACACGTCCCATTATACGTTTAATAGAATCATCTATTAAAGTTGGTGTAGTTTTAACGCACTCTTTAATTATCTTTTCAATTGCTTCTTTTCGTTCTTTTTTAATTTGTTTTACAGTAATAACACTTTTAATCATTGGAACTTCATTTTTAATTCTTATATTATCATAAATCTCTTTAATCTTATCTGCAATTTCACCAAAATCTCGATTAAGAATATCTTTTGGAATAGTAATTAAAGATTTACCTATCATTTCAACTATTGCATTTGAATTCATTCCAATAGGACAAACACAATACTCATAAATCATATACTTTTCTAAAATACGTTTAGCACCTTGCCAAGATGGATTAGAATCAAAATCCTCTTGTGTTGGTGATCTATGTTTTCCTATTCCTCCAATTGATTTACCCCTCATAACACCAGATTCAATCATATGAAAAATAGAATCTGGAAACCATTCCACACTTTTAGGTAAACTTTCTGGACGACTAATATATTGTGTTTTTGCTTTGGTAACCCCACCAGAGGTTTTTTGCCAAAGAGATTTACCTACTGGAGGAATATTATAATTATGATTATATGAAACTACAGGATTTTTTCTAAACCCCAATGAATCAAAATCAATTCCCTTTTGAATAACAACATCACCTTCTTTATCTACAGTTTCATCTGAAATAATTGAAATATCTGATCTTTCACGTTTTAAAATCGATTCAAATGCACCTGGAATAGATAAAGTAATGGGTGTATATTCACCTGTATCCAATAATTCCTCTTGTTTTTTTGCAAATTCGTCACTCATTGGGGTATTTAACGGACCTAATGTATCTGCACCCCAAGCTTTTAAAGTTTTACTCATATTTACTTCGCCAATATTCTAAGTAGTTTTGGAGTTAAACGTCTTAATATTGGTATCCATACTGGACGTGCTTGAATAAATAATGTTAATGCTTTTCGTCGTGATAATGGATTAACAAGACGTATTGCTGTATGTATCTTTTGTGTTTGAGGTATTCTAACTGTTCCAGTTTTTCCTGAACCTAATTCTATATTTTGAGCATATTTAACTTCGGTTGAAGTTCTACCCCTTAACTGTCGACCATTAAAAAAAGCATTTTTTGAAGTAATCTTTACTGACCATACTGTACTATTAGCAAGATTACTTGTTTGTTTAAATGGTGGTCCTTGTGTAGGTGATACTCTAAAAGCTTTTCTTAAAGAACCTCCTGATACTGGACGAGAACCCCAAGGTTGTTGTTTAAATGTTCTTTGCACTTCTGAATGATATTTTTCAGTTGCCTCTTTAAGATTTCTTGTTAAACGTCCATGAAGCCAAGCTTCTACTTTTGGTCCATTCCATTTTAATGTAGATTTGCTTGATAAACTTAAATTACGACTTATTCTTAATGGAGGCATTTATAATTCTATTTCTTCGCTGAACCAGAATCTCTTTCACTTTGTCTTGATTCTTTTGGATCATTCATTGTTTCTAAAACATCACCTCCTGCCATTCGAGGACGATTATATTCATCTCTTACTTCATTTGCTGTAATAATACCATTTATTTTTAATTGCACATTCTCTTGTAATTTTACCGCCCTATCCTCTGGAATAGGGTTATCATAAGCAAAAAAGAGTCTATCTGTAGGATCATATCTAGGCAAAAGTTGATCATTAAGAACACAAGCAGTTCTCCTCTGTCTAGGAATCACTCCATGTTTAGCATGTTGTATCTCAGCAGCCTCTAATTGTTGTCTATTATGTGATGCGTCTGAAATTAAAGCAAATGGAACTGAAGCAGCATTAGCGATATCATTTTTAGTCCATTTATTAATTTCCATTCTTGCAAGATCACGTAAAGGTATTTGAACAGGTTCTAATTTTACCTTTTCAGTTAAAACATGCAATCCACCCCCTCTACCTTTTCCAAATCTTGCTCGCCATTCTTCTTCATACCTTTCTGCCTCTTCTGGACCTATTCCGGCCTCATCATCTGGAATCATTACCAAATCTGGTCTAGCGTCATTTTCTAAAAGAGCAGCCTCAAGTGTAAGTAATTGATTATGTGCTTTATTAGCTTCAAAAGCAGCCTCTACAAAAGATTGACCTTGTGTATAAGGATCACGTAAATCAGCTAATGTAAAAGGAATAATCTCTTCTGGCTGATAACGTATTGGTGGTTGATCTGTTCCATCTACATATTCATAAAAATCAACTATATTTTTACTTCCTTCATGTTTTCGTGGAAAAACATTTTGAGAAGGAAGTACCCATAAAGCAACTGGAACACCAAAAATATTATTTTCTATAAGCCAATAAGATTGGCCTGTTATATCCATATAAAGATAAAGTAATTCCTGAAGTTTAAATCCATTTAAATGTTGACTAGGATTTGCCTTATCTAATAATGTCAAAACTGGATGGGAAACTACCTCCTCAATATCTTCAAATGATCTAAGCGTTTTATTTAGATACGAAAGTGATGTTAGTCGATCTTTCTCTTCTGTTGATATTGATTTTGTCTCCTTTCCGTTCCTCAATAATGACTTGTCTCCACTCCCCTTTTTCATAAACAGCCGTAAGGGTGTACTTATACATGCTTGGGCATTTAGATTTGCACATGTATATATAGTCCTTTTATATTCTTGAATTAAAGACGTGTTACCTGGAAGAAAACGTTGTTTAAATCCATCATAATATGTTCCTCTACGTTCTCTACCCGATCTACCAAAACCCCTAGTAGGTGCGTGAGCTTTCCCTACTGGAAGGAAAACTGTTGGTTGCCCGCTCATTTGGTCAGTATCTATTTGAAAATTCAATTCCAATTTTATATCTCACCATCCCAAAGAGCGGGATTTTCTGAATTATAATACTTTGCTTGTCGCTTTTCTAAACGCTTTTGCTTATTTTCTTCACTTAATACTTTTAACTCACGTATTTTCTTTTTTACTACTGTACGGTTAAGTACAGTTCCAAAATCTTCTGTACCTTCATGTTCAAGATGTTTAAGAGGCATTGTATTCTATTTCCCAACCTATAATCGCTCTTGCTAAAACATCTGTTGCTTTACAATTATCTACAATAGTATCTTTCCAAGCTACAAAACAGATTGCTTGAAACATTCCACTTAATTTATAAATATTTGTTATTGCACGAGCGTCTTCTTTATCCCATCCTCTTTTTTCTAAATATTCATTAAGAGACATTTTATTTAAATTGGCTCAACATACTCTTGAGTTTCGTGAATAGCAATCTCATCATTTTTACCACATAAAGTACAATGCTGTAAAAACAGAGTTACCGAATGAACTTCACCATCATTAATTGCCCGCGAAACTGTTTGTATTGGTTCTACTTTGAAATTATGTTTATTTACTTCACATGTCATTATATACATCCAAAAAAATTAAATCAAGAGCATAATACCAACGGGGGGGTTACTCTGGGCACTACAAAACTAGACACTACCCTCGATGTTACAACCCTAGCCGATCGCCAGCCCACATAGTTACTTTTACTCTATATTTGCGGAAAGTTCTACTTCAAATGGATCAGTTACACCTTTATTAGCAGCTTCAATACCAGCTTGGTATCCCCTACGATAAGCTAATTCAATTGCACCTGAAGTTTGACCTATTAAACTATAGAGTTGATCTAATAGTCCCGAATTTGTTTCTCCACCGAGCATTAAATCTCTTACATTTTCTAACATACATTTTCGTAATTCTTCTGCTATTGGAACTTTATGAATTATACTTGGCATTATGCAGCCTCTTTCCAATCTAAACCCATTACCAAATAACGTAAGGCATCCATTGCATGATTATCTTTATCTATTGGTTTATCTCCAATAATCTCATCATCTCTATTTGGTTCATATACATACATTTCCCCTTCAGCTTCCAAAAGAGGACAACGATTTTTAATTATTTTAATTGTTTTAGAGTAAAATCTAGTATTTACAACGTCAATCCCTGGAAGAATAGCTTTCTTAGCTTTCTTAACCCTAAAACCACCTTTCTTTAATTTCATTGTATTTTCTGGTTCATGGTCACAGAACCAAAGAATTGATTGTCCAGGAACTTTAGGTAATGCTTCTGCATGTTCCTCTAAGGGTATCTCAGACATATATCTTTCATACCAAATATATAAAGTACCCTCAATAAATTTCCCATCTGAAGAAGAAACAGAAGGTACTTTGCCGGCCAATGCACAAAAAGGATCATTCCATCCGTAATCGATTCCGCCCACAGACTTCCCCGACAATGAAAGAAGTGTAAGTATTTCATCTGTTGTTGCAGTGATAAGTGAGTCTTGTAATTTTGGATAAACTAAACCCTCCATTCGTAAAAATTCACCAAGATATCTCTCCCTAAATTTCTCTGGAGTCATTGATCGTTTGGCACGTTCAAATTCTGTTTTTGGATATGCTGGATTTGCAATTGAGGCGAAAGTAATGATATTGTAATCTGTATCCCCTGATTGCCACTTTTTATACCATTCAAACAATGCTCCAAGACCATAGGGAGTTGTTGTGATAAGGATTGGTGCTTCTTTTGCTCCAGTTCTTCCAATAATGGCATCAAATACTTTTTTTCTAAATTGACCACCTTCATCTCCCCACACAAAATCAAACTGTCCACCTTCAAGTCCACCTTCATTATCTGCACCTTGTGTCCAGATTCTACCCCAATTGTTTGGCAATTCATAATATGATTTAGAAGGCAAATGTCTACCCTCTAAAACAGTTCCTTTCACAGCATCAATAAAACAAGGTACAGTAGCTCTTTCAAGAACTTTATATGTTGGTGCAACAATAAATCCCAAACATTTACCATACTGCTTAATTGCTCTTTCAATCTGGCGAATACACCACACTGCACCACAAACCGTTTTCCCGCCACCAGTACCCGCCACTGCTGCATTAAATCGCTTATCTGAATGAAGCATTTTCCTTTGATAATCGTGCAAAGGCATATACTTAACAGGCTGCCCTGTTTCTGGATGAGGAATTATAGAACCCCAACGAGCTAATTCCTCATTTTTCTTAATCGTCTCTGACTGAATCGCTATTGACATTTTAAATTTTTTACACTGGAGTAGATTCAGAAGAATCTTTAGAATCAATAAGAATATCTTGATCTTTAACCATTTTACGAATCATAGGACCAAATTGTTCTGATTTTAAGAGTGTTGGCATATTCTGGACAGCAATAGACCCAAAATGCTGCAAACGCTTCTCAGGGTCTTTAATTATTGCCACCCCTGCTCTTGCTTCAGCAATTGCTGCCCAAATATTACCAGCAGCTAATTTCTTGGCAAAGCCTCCTGAAATGGAAAATCCTATAGAATTTAGATCAGAGGCAAGATCAATAAGGTCTTCTCGCATCTTATCTGTTTTATCATCCCCTTTTCTCCATAAATAGACGCCTCCAGCACCTATAATAGCTCCAGCACCTGTAAGTAAAAGCAACATTTGATCGGGAGTCATAATCTAATCCTTATAAATTTTATAAGCAACATAAGTTCCAAAAACAACCCAAAACAATACATATAAACCTACACTCCCCCATTCTAATAAATTCCAATCAGATAACATAGACATTAATCACCTTTTATTTGAGAAAGACCTCTACGAGCAAAACCTAGTAAAGCTAAAAGACCCCCTCCAGCAACTCCACCTAATGGTAACCAGGGAGGTAATTTAGAGGTAGGATCAGATTTAGGCTCAGGTTCAGAAAGAGCTTCTACAATCTTTTCAATATCTATTTCAGTATTTTCTTTTATTTCAGGCTGAGGAACTGGAGGGAGAATTAAAGTAGGATCAATAATAGGAGGAGGGATAGTCGGGCTAGGACCAGGGGCAATTGGTTCACTATAACCCGGTCTATCCCTCCATAATGGAAAAAGCTTCCCTGGACGAAAAATTCCTGCTTTAGATGTTTGTATAAGAAATCCAATTGCAATTAAATTTACTAAAATATATAAACCTATTGCTAAATACATTCGTATCTTACTCATCATTTTCTCCTTTAAAGTAAAAATTTTCAGAAGTTTCTTCAACAAAATCAAAATCAATATTACTGTTAGGTATTATTTGAAATTTCCATATAACGTTATCTAATACAGCTTCATAATGCCACACATCATATCTAATTTCAATAACATTACTATCAGTTTCTGGATTACCTTGCCAAGTAACGTCTTCAAAATACCTTACTGAAGTAATCTCCCAAAAACCATTTATTAATTTTTCTGGTAATTTTAATTCATCACGAACAAACCTTGTTACTTTATAAATACCTTCATTATCTTGCCAATCAATCCATTTAACTTCCCATGAATTAAGTAAAGGTCCATTACTTTGATAAGCAATTTCCTGTTTATCTATTCTAGGTTGTTTATCTCCATACAGATTAATTATTTTATAATGATAATTACAAATATATTTATATTTTATCTTTTGACCGATAGAATTTTTAAGTTTATTTTGGAACAATAACAATCGCCTCCCCATCGTTTCTTATCCAGTTTCGCATAAATTGATTATAAGTAGGGGTTTCGAGAATAGAGGTGTTATTAGGATTTAAAACATAAGCATGGGTAATAATTCTAGTTTTTGGGTTAACATACCAGCCAAGAAAGAGGCAACTATGATCCCTATGATAACTAATAATCGCTGGAAGGAAATTAACATGAGCATAATCGAGAATTTGCTTACTGGAGGAAAAAGTAGAATAGGTTTTTATTCCCCATTTTCGGAGGCGTAAATTAAGTTCATAATGATAATCACCACCAGAGTAATTAGAACGAATAAATTTAGCAATAAAACAATGTTTACATTTAGAATAAATTGCATTTATAGTAGAGGCATGAACACAAGAATCACCATAATTACTACATCGATCCTGCTGTGGTATGTAAACCTGTGCTAAACACTCCTCCGTAAGAAATACGATAAGCAGAAAGGATAGTCCTATCTGTAAAATACTGAAACTTGGCTTTTTTAATTTTACAAACATTGCAACTGCAATTTTTAGGGGGTAATGAAGGGTCATGTTTGGGTTTGGGGAATAGGGATTGGTGTTTTATGTTCTGTAAATGTTGTTTTATCGTTAGATATCCCATTTTTGTCTGTTTTCTCTACTTTCTCTTGAATCTCCTGGATTAGAGTAAGAACCTGTTTAAACTTTTCTTTTTTAGGAGAATTAGGGATAAGGGAAGTAGGAGAATCCATAATGGACCCCGCTACTGAAAGGAAAAGTGTTGTGGCTAAAGATAGTTTAAGCATGATTAGTTTTTTTAATTAATATTTCTAATTTTGCGACACGAGCATCTAATTCCATAATAATAGGCAACATCTCAGCTATTACTTGATCTGTTGATAATTTACCAGATATCCACATTATTTGAACATCAAGCAATGTTTGTGCTGGATTAAGTTTATTTTTTTTACTATCTAAACCCATAATATAATTAACCTGTCTTAAGTTTACTGTAATGTACTTGATTAGCTCCTAATTTACCATTTAAGTAACTTAGATTTACAAATTGACCATATACCTTTGTAACCATTACAGTTACGCCCTTTTCAATCCAATATCCTCTTTTATCTGCTGGTACTCGTTCTTTTAATATTACGTGCATTCCATATTTAAGCATTACATAATTCCTGTACTTTATCTTGAAACCAGGTTGCTTCATCCATTTCTGAATGAGAAAGGTTTAGTTCTAGATTTGGGGGGTGAATTACTGTACGGGAAGCTGGAAGAGAATAAAGATTATGGGCCCTAGGCCAATCATTAAACTGCCTGGACCAATATACGGAGTGAGTATTTGAAGGGATTGTAATTTTAGGAGCCAATTTTCTAGTACAATCGAAACGACCTGCAAATATAGCCCTCCAACGCATAAAAAAGGAAGTGCTACAATAAACAGGATCAGCGAGAACCATGTTTTGAATTTCATAATTTGCGATGGAATCGAGATTCTGGGCAAGATTGATAGCTCCATATCCCGCCCCCCAGGAATACGCATAAATGTTAATTTTAGGAGGAGGCATTACTAATTTCCCACCACCTCCCACATCTTTATATTGTTGAGAGTTTATCTGAACAAAACGTGCTAATTGATACCAATTATGATTCCAGGGCAATACTGGAAAAAAAACTGTTGAATGTAGATTTTTTGCAGGACAAGTTGTTGTTGCAGTTTTCCACGCCTTTTGTAACCCTGTGGATTGCTGTCGATTCTCTGTAAAACCAGAGATAAAAAAATGCCATTGTTTAATAGAGTTATTCATTTTTTGTTTCATTATTTAATTCTTCTTTTGTGTTTCATTTAACTTTTCATAAATCTTATCTTGTGTGGATGTTATATGATCCATTGTTGCCATAGTTTTATCTATGAAAACAATATGTTTTCGCATAAGTGTAGTTAAGATACCATCGTTTTTATTTAAGAGACGGTGTAAAACATAAAAAGAGGCTAAAGAGGTTAAACAAAAAAAGGCCCCCAGAAATCCATAGGCTTGGATAATATGTTCTATTGAGTTCATTTTTTTAGTTTTTGAAGTTTTAACAACAAACAGCCATGTTGATAGGATTGGGGGCAAAATAGTAAATTATATAACCACGTTTTAAAGTATTTGCGAAGTAAGTCATAATCATATAATCTACGCGTCCCCCTGCCTCTTTTACCAATTTTTGAAATGTTTGTGTATCACAACCATAATGAGAACAATGGAATTCATATTTGTTCAATTTAAGTGGTTTTTCTTTTTCTATTACCACAATCCCTTTTTTAGTAATTGTTTCTTTCATTCATTTATTGTTTCGTTTGATAAAGTCTTCATAGTAGAATGTTCAGATTTTGTTAAAAATTCTTGTGAAAGTGTGAATAGCCCCTTACGAAGGGGTACCTTCAAACTTTTACCCACGGGGGGTTGGTGTAACCTCTACCCCCTAGAAGATAGTGTACAATAGTATTGATACCCCCTTATTAGCTTGGTATACATTAGTGCCCATCCCCACCCATTAGGCGGCGATATCACTGCAAATCTCATGCCATAAGCATATAAAATAAAATGAAAACAGACCAAGAATAATCCCACAATCCACTTGACACAACATACGGCCTTGTTACAATTACAAGTAGACGTCACTTCCCTCACCTCTGGCACCATGACTTGACAATCAATACTGTGATTGACGTACAACGAGGTTACAACCCCAAACCCTACCTTATCCGCCTCAAATAGGAGCATGAACCATGTCTAACGCAACAACCATATGGACTGACAACCATACTGCTACCACAATCACCTATCGCAAACGAAAGGCCCAACAGGTAAAACGTATCGTCACATTGTTTTATGGTTCACACCAGCCCGTTCAACGTATCACACGCACAATTATAACTGTAGGCCGTTAGGCCGTATCCTTCCTTCTACTACTAGGAGTTAAAGCCATGATCATTAGCAAGCAATACGCCCAACAACTAATAAGACAGGGGAGAGCCAAAGAAACAGGTGAAGTCAACGTTAACGACAAGCAATATGTCATTATCACCCGCTTTGACGATCGACAAAAACAATAACGTATGGTTCTAGTGCGAATGTTAACAATCTACCCCAACAGGTAACATCATGCCAAACCCCACACAATGCACCCCAGGTGAATACGTGGTCTTTCATACTGACTATACTTCACCTATTACAATTCTGGTCCGCCAAAACAAGCAAGGGACTAAATTCTGGTCCGCATTCGGCCAGAGTCATATGTATTTAGGTGGTGCAAATAATCAACTATTCTGGCATCACGTTTACAATCACCTAGCTGTTGACAGAAGGGAACTAAAACCATGATCTGTGTCGAAAAACAAATTGAACGCGGAGTATTGGCCACAATGCAACGATTTAATTTTGAACAACGTCTTCAAATGCTCCAAGAAACCACTACCGCCCATTTTCAACACAGTCTAGACAACACAATAGATTGCAACAATTGGCATCTTGACCCAAGCCACCCACACAATGCCCCGGGAGAATCTCTCGTGTGCATTACGACGCGTTAATCAATGACAACCTACGCTTTCGCCCGTTACGTTCCACTGTGGGACTAGCGGGCTTTTCTATTGCCTTTCGCCCGTTAGTCTCTACTGGAAAAGCATCCAATACAATCGGCACGGGTTGCTCTTCACCTCCTAATGTTAATTCGACAGCCTTCGGAATCAACTTAGCTGCTAACGCTAGCAATTCGCTAGACTTGCTATTTTGAATTGCCTCTTCTAATCTCAACGTCCCGTCTGCTGCTATTGGTTCTAGCAATGCGTCGAAAATAGTATTACGCAATAATGCCAATTGACGTTTGACACCACGCACAGGACCATGTCGTGCCGAATTACCTTTGACAAAACGACCTTTACTATCTTGGTTTTCAAGTTGCTCCTCTAATTCAATTATCATACTCCCATTCTACTAGTAGACACCCCAGCAGTCAACCCCCCTACTGGAAGACAAGCCAGAATCGCTCTCTCCTCCCATCCTGTCGCCCTTCCCTACAATCCACCTCATTTGCCCGTCAACGAAAAAAGGGCCTCCAGCGATAAGCCAGAGGCCCTCAGAGACGCGATCAATCCGTCCGTCCACTCGCTTGGTGAATG
>SDBT01000688.1_pt1 | contig 54649 bp, 44 predicted proteins | sample 2277101 | NCBI WGS metagenome assembly SDBT01 (sample SAMN10404973, study PRJNA504765) | marine sediment metagenome | isolation source: marine sediment core GS10_PC15, 103 cmbsf | place: Arctic Ocean: Southern Knipovich Ridge | collected 2010 | reverse complement strand
GCGGTTTCGGAGGTTATCCGTTCACAGGTGGGCGCTTTGCGGCATCGGCGGGAGGGGTTGGCGTATCGCCTGCATCTGGCCGAGAAGAGGCGTCAATGGCATCCGCGCAAACGCGTTCGCCCGGACGGGTCGGCGCTGCCGCTTTTCAGGCGCATTGTGCAGCGGATCCGCATGAGGATGAAGCGTCTCAGCCGCGAGGCATTTCTGGTCCAGGAGAAGCGCGAGGGGATTAGCACTTTCGTCAGAGCCCTGCGCCCGTGGGTGTGGCTCCACAACGGGCTGTACCGCTGTCGGAGTCTGATCGCCCGTGTGGTAAAACCTGTCCTGAGGCTGTTTCAGTAGAGTGTGGAGGCATCCTGCCTGTTTGCCGATCAATAAAGTACCTCTGCGCCCGGACGAAGTGCGCCACCGCCGGGCCTGGGGGGCGGGCTGACGGAACCCCAGAGTGGTTCAGGGCGTAGTTAACTATTGAGGAGATAGATGGCGGTCGGATGGCAGATCCTTCGGACAGCATGCGTCCCATCTTTATCGTCGGAATGCCCCGTTCGGGAACGACGCTGGTTCGCGCGATGTTGTCGTCGCATCCGAGGATCACCATCTCTCCGGAGACACACTACCTGAGCATATGGATGAAGCGTTTTGCGCACCTGGATGTAGGATGCCCGCAGGATTTCGAAACATTTTGGCGCCGGCTCGTTCAAACCGAGGAGTTTCCGCACCTCGATATCGATCCTGATAAAACCAGGGAACGTATCCTCGGTTACGGGCCGGTGACACACAGGACTGTCTTCACCGGCTTGATGGAAGAGTTTGCGGGCAAGATGAACAAACCCAGATGGGGCGAGAAGACGCCCGGCCATTATCTTCACATCGACACCCTGCTGGAGTGGTTCCCAGAGGCGCGTATCGTTTATGTCCTGCGAGATCCTCGGGCTGTGGTATCCTCAATGCTGGCAGTGCCGTGGGCTGGCCGGGACACTGAAGAGTTTGTGCAGCAATGGCTTCAGTGCCTGCGGATAATGGGGAAATGGGAAAAAGACGAGCGCGTTCATGTCGTAGCCTACGAGCAGCTTGTGAGCGACCCGGAGCAACAGTTGCGGCGGATGTGCCGGTTCCTCGATGAGGAATACACGCCCGCCATGTGCGATCGTTCACAGGCGGACCTGCTGCTCGATAAGCGCCAAGGGTGGGCCATGCGAGCCATAATAGAGGCACTGAAGCCCCTGAGCCGCGACAGTATCGGCAAGTGGCGATCGAATTTGTCCGCCTATCAGGTGGCCGTCATCGAGCACCTGACAAGGCGCGAAATGCTCGCGCTGGGGTATGAACCGATTACCGGGCGCCTCACGGCGGCCCAATGTGCGCGAATGCACTGGCGCGGCTTCAGGCGATTGGTGAAGCGCGCCGCGAGAAAGCTCTTGCGAATGCTGCGAGCATCGAGAAGGCCGGCCCCGCAAGCCGCGCCCAGCATGCCCAGGGAAGAATAATCGTGCAGACTTCAAGCCGTATTGCCATCAACGCGGTCAGTAGTTGGGTAACCAAGGCCATACGGGTTGCGATCGGCCTGGTCATGGTGCCGTTCCTGCTGGGCAAGTTCGGCAGGGAGGGCTATGGGCTCGCGGCCTTGCTGGGGGTGATTGTCGGGATCACCGCGATGATCGACCTGGGAGTCAGGGGGGCCCTTGCGCGACAACTGGCGGAGCAGGTGGCCAAGAAGGACACCAGGAGGTTCAACGAATTGGCCAGCACGGCCCTGGTCTTGTACCTGGTTATCGGATCTGTCTTCGCAGGCGTGTGTGTGGCCTTTGCGCGTCCCATTGCGGGGGTTTTCAAGGTCTCTTCGGAGCTGATGCCCCAGGCCGTCTTCCTGGTACGATGGTATGCAAGCATCAGCGTGATGTTGTCCTTCATAGGCCCCGTTTTTGCGGCCACAATTACCAGTAACAACCGGTTTGATCTGGCGAACTACATGGGCATCGGCGTAGGGGTCCTGAGGGCCGCCGGCATCTTTGCGGTGGTCGGCCTGGCCGATGCGGGTTTGAATGGATGGGCTGTCGTCTCTGTGCTCAGCCAACTGATCTTGTTGCTCCTGTTCAGCCTCGCGGCGCACAGGGTCTGGCCAAGCCTGGATATACGTCCGGCCAATTTCCGAAGGGATGCTCTCCGGCCTTTGTTCTCTCTTGGAGGCTATCTGTTTGTGTTCAAGCTGACTAATCTGTTGAGTGTCCACTCGGATCCGATAGTGATCACGTGGTTCTTCGGCCCGGCGGGAGTGGCCCTGTATAGTCCGGGTGGTTCGATGCCGAAACTTTCACGTCCGCTGGTCAGGTCCCTGTCGAGCCAACTGCATCCCCTGGCCACAGAGTATCATGTAACGGGGAAAACTGGCAAGCTTCAGGCCGTTCTTCTCCGCGGGACACGCTACACACTGCTGATGGGAATCCCGATTTGCGTTATTCTGGGGATCTTCGCCATGCCGATCATGCGGCTGTGGCTGGGAAACAAGTTGGGGCCCGACTATCGAATCCCCGCGATGGTGATGATGGGATGGGCCGTGGTGGATTTCTTTACGTACGCGGCGGGCAGCCAATGGCCGGTTCTGCTGGGAATGAATCGCCTGAAGTTTCTGGTTTGGACGCAGGTTCCGGCAGGGATTCTTAACCTCCTGGTCTCAATTATCCTCGTGGGATATACGTCTCTGGGTGTGCCCGGGATCATGGTTGCCACCATGATTATCGCGGCTATTCGAAGGCCCATCATCACAGTGTACACCGCCCGTGTATGCGGCGTGCCGGTGAGGCAATATTTGAAGGAATCGTATCTTGGCCCGATGCTGGTCCTGGCGCTGTTGGTCTCTGTGGCTTTGGCGCTGCGGATCGACTTCGCGCCGAGCTCGTTGCTTGCCGTGGCGGCTTGCGTCGCGGGCATTGCGTGTCTGTGGATTCCTCTGTGCTGGTGGGTCGGGTTCAATTCCGATGACCGCAAGAGTTTTCGAAGCCTGCTGCGACGGGGTGCCGACAGAATCGCCCTGGCCGCCGGCAGGACGCCCCCTGTTGCGCCGCCCGAGCCCGGCGAACAGGCGATTCCGGAGACACTGGAAGACGAAGATGCAGATGAGATTCGCCAGTCCGACCAGATCATCTGAACGATGCTCCCCGTGCAAGCAGACGTCCGGGGCGGCGCGGTGTGTGGAAGGAGTTGTCTGAGATGCGAATTGCGCTGCTGACCCATCACTGGGTTCCCAATTTCGGGGCCAACCTGCAGGCTTTGTCTACTTTCAGCCTGCTGAGCAGGTTGGGCAGCGACGTTGTTGTCCTTAACTACCGTCCGAAGTCGCTGGAGGATTATTATCAGGCCACAGTGCCCCCCGAGCAGATCGCCGTCCATGACGAACATTGTGATGCGCACCTGAGCCAGTCGCCCGCACTTCGCCGGGAGGAGGAAATCGCCGAGTTCTGCAACGACTCTGACTTTGACACAATCATAGTCGGAAGTGACGCCGTCTTTCACCTCATGAAGAAGGCCCCGAGCGAGGATCTCCAGTTCCCCAATCCGTTCTGGATGACCTGGACCTCACTCCTGAAACACAGGCCGCGTGTATGTTGCCTGGCCGCGACCGCGATGGGCACTAATTACTACTCCCTTGCCGGCCAAGTGCGACGGGGCGCCCGCCGTGCCCTGCGCCAGATGGATTACATCAGTGTGCGCGACCGCTGGACACGATGGATGATCGCCTGTCTGACCTGGGGGAAATGCCGGCCCCGAATGTGCCCCGACCCCGTTTCGGTGCTGAACGATGTCTTCCAGATGCCCGAGGACTGCACGCGCGAGCCGGAAAGCTTACACGGGAAGTATATCCTGTTGAGCGTCCGGCCGCGGAGATTCTCCGACGAATGGGCCCGGGAGTTCGTTGCTCTGGCCCACGGCCATGGTTTTCAGGTATTCGGCCTGCCTCTGCCGGAGGGCGAGCAGGAGCTTCCGCTGGACAGGATCATACGCCTACCGCTGTCTCCGCTGGCGTGGTATGGGTGGATTCAACACGCGGCGGGTTTTGTCGGGTCGCGATTCCACCCTTTGGTCTGCAGCGTTTTCAACGATGTTCCCTTTGTAAGCATCGACATCCACAGCCGCGGGTACCACGGCATCCGCATTCGCATAGTAAGCAAGTCGCATGATATCTGCAGGAATATAGGGGGGCGTTCGCGCTGCATTCTCACGACGGATGTGCACAAGCTCTCGCCTCTGGATGCGTTGGATCTGTTGCAGAGCTGGAATAGCGCGCGTGTGGAACGGTACGCCCGGGAGGCGAAAAGAAGCTTTGCGGAAACCGTGGATGAGATCCTCGCTGCAGGTGATGATGCTCCCGCGGTGCGGCTGCTGATGGGTTGTCACGGAGAGGGTGAAGGACAAGATCGTCAAGGGATGTAAAGAATGCCTGGACGGCACACTAAAGTTGATCCGGCCCCAGATGTCGCCAAACGACGCGGCAGCGGACCATCCGTTTCCGTAATCGTTGCTCTGTACAATAAGGGCGGACAGATTGCCCGAACCCTGGACTCGATTCTTGCGCAGACGTTGGGGGACTTTGAGCTCATAGTGGTCGACGACGGTTCGACGGACGACGGGCCCCAGATTGTCCGTGGGTACACCGACCCGCGGATCCGGATGATTCATCAGGAAAATGCCGGGCCGGGTTCAGCCAGGAACCGCGGCATTGGCGACAGCAGTGGGCGGTTCGTGGCGTTTCTGGATGCGGATGACGAATGGATGCCCCGATTCCTGGAAAGGTCGGTCAAATGGCTGGAGGAATGTCCCGATTGCGAAGTCAGCCTTGCCGGCTACCTGTTGGGTCCGAAGCGGCTTAACAGCTTCAAGGATAGATTTACAGAAGGCCCCTGGCGTCTTCCAACGGGGCTGACGGTCAGGGAGCTGCGGCGGGAGACCTTTGCGCTTTGGTCCGGCAACATGCTCTACAGGAGGGGCGTTCTGGAGCGGTTTGGCGGGTTCTATGACAAGGACCATTGCACCTGCGGTGAGGACCGGTATCTTCTGCTGAAGGTCCAGTTCTGCTGCAGGATATATCGCAGCACCGAGCCTCTTGCCTGGTACCACACGGAGGCATCGGGGCTTTGGATTGGACGCAACGAGCCGAACCCCACGTCGCCCATAGCCACGGATCCGGATCCGCTTCGCCGGGATTGCCCGCCGGAATACCGGGCGGATCTTGAACGGTTGCTGGCGGACTATGCCGCAAAGGATGCGCTTAACCGCGCCGTGGCCGGACAGAGCACCGAGGCCCGGAAGCTGTTGGCGCGTTTTCCACTGGCGCGGACGAGCCGGCGGACGAATGCCATGATCCACCTTCACATCTTCCTGACGTCGTTTGGTTCTCTGTTTCCGTTTTTTGGATCGCTGCTGGAGCAGGTTCGCCGTATGAGGCAGTGGCTGAAGAGACGTTTTTCCAAGAAGACCGGAATTCCCGGGATGTAGGGTGGAGGAGCATGGTAGTTGGGTGATAACAGGAATTAAGAAGCGATGACTTTCCAACAACGGCATACACGCGGGCGCTGAGCGATACAGCTTATGATTTCTATAATTGTGTCTACTTACAACCGCTCGGACAGTCTCAGGGGCATGTTGACCAGCTTCTTTGCGCAAGCGGGTCTTGAGTCTGTCGATTATGAGCTTGTTGTGGTGGACAACAATTCGACCGATGACACTCGCGCTGTGACGGATGACTTCCAGCGATTCGGGTCGATCCGCTATGTGTTCGAGCCCAGACAGGGGCTTTCCTGTGCACGCAACCGCGGGGTGGCCGAATCCCGCGGCGATATCGTCGCGTTCCTCGATGATGATGTCATTGTCGACGAGACCTGGCTGGCCAACCTCTGGAAATGCTTTGTTGAGAGCGAGGCCGATGTAGTGGGGGGACGAATCTATCTTATTTTCGAGCAGGAACAGCCCAAGTGGCTCGGCGCCCGTTTTGAGAGCTGGCTTGGAAAGCAGGACATGGGTCCTTCACGGATAGTCGTCCAGGGGGCCCTGTTCGGGGGCAACCTGGCATTTCGAAAACCGGCGTTCTTGGAAGCCGGCGGGTTCAATGAGAATCGGGGGCGCAAAGGTCGGCTGCTGTTCGCGGGTGAAGAAAACGAGGTCATCAACAATATTCGGATCGCGGGCGGGAGTGTCTATTATGACCCCGACGTAGTGGTGGGGCACATTGTGGGCCCCGAGCGTGTTCGGTGGCGCTACTTCAGACGCGCGACAATGGACAGAGGCCGGCAGCGGGCGGCTGAGACGCCGGGTGGTTCGCTACTGGTCCGGATGGGGAACGCTTTCCGGGCCACCTGTTCTGTAATCGCGGCGACAGTGGAACTGTGTCGGCGGCGCATCTCCGCACGGGATCCTTGCGAGCAACGGGATGCGTGGAGGGGTTTCTGGGGCACGATCGGGTACTTCCGCCAGCGGTGGCGGCAGGTCTTCTGCCGGGCATAGCTGCTGGGGGTACAAGGGCGGTTGCCTGGGGCCCACCGATCGGCAGGCGGTCCGCGATCCCCGTCGCTCAAGCCATGTGGGAGCCGGCTCGAGGAGTTCATTCTTTCTTTCGCAGGAAGATGGCCCCAAAAGTATACGGAACATTGTCATGCCACGGATTCACGAGATATGACTTCCCGTTGTCAACGAAGTCCTTGTTTCCGAGGATCTCAAAGTGGTCCGTCGATAGGAAGTTCCGCCGGATGTCCTGCTCATTCTTGAGCTGATTCTTCTCCCAGGTATCGGGACCGACACCTGCCACATACGGAGCCGGAGTACGGTAGTCAAACGTAATTGAAAGAACGCCCCCCGGCTTCAAACATCTTGCTATCTCAGCAAGAGCCAAACGTTTCACTTCGAAGTCCAGATGCTCGAATACGCAGATGGAATATGCGTGGTCAAAATACTCATCTTCAAATTCCAGCTTTCTCATATCCATTACGTAGGAAGACATGTTCCACTTCATCGTTCTGGCGATACGGTTTGCGTTGGCTACGAGTTTCGTTGTGATGTCCACAGAATGCACTTCGCAAGCCGAAGATGCCAGGTAGCAGCTAAACAAGGAGGACGTACCACCCGCATCAAGCAATCTCATTGTGGGGTTGATCTGGGGGCCGTTGTGGAGAACCCAGTAGATTTCCCAGTACAAGTACCATGGTATTCTTCCATCATCTGCGGCATCGGGAAGAGGTTCATAGTCCGGCCCTCGGTTATCCATGCCGACCGCTTCCAAAACCGGCTTTCGGAACAACTGCCTGAGGCGAGTAATGATTCCAGCCTTGCCGCGCGGTCCAGGGAGTGTGCCATACCATGAGGTCATGTAAACCCGTTTGGCATACATGGCGCGGATCAACTGGTTGATTCTCTGCACAACCGGCTGAGCATCGCCAGTCAGCAGGTCGGAACGATCCATCGTCTTATTCATGATTGCGGTCATTTGCGGGTTATCCACTGACAGTCTAACCGTTTGGCACAGCCGGCCTACCGACGAGTCATACTGCATACGCACGCGGCATCAAGCATTCGCAACGTACCGTCGAGTGAGATCCGGCGGAGACTGTCCGCCGTCTTCGCAGGCTTGTCCCGCGGAGTTGCCTTGCTCGGCAGCTTGCGCAGCTTCACCTGGTGGAATTCAACTTCGCTGTCGTGCATCCCCATGCCCAACGAACTGCCCTGACGCAACCTCCAAATAGCCGGAACGTACAGCCGGGCCTGCGGGCCGGACCATCTCAAGAAAGACTTGCCATTCAGGTCCACGTGGATCTTGGCCGTCTTACCGGAAGCGGTTACGTTGATCTGGATACTGTGAGCTTTCCCATTCGCAAGCTTGTCACCTGCCGCGGATGCCTGCGCATCTGACGGAGCCTTGCCGGCGGGGGACAGCTTCAGGCCGGGTGTCAGTCCACCGCAAGAGAACATGGCCTGCTTCGCGGCGACGGGCAGGATGAAGACAATCCCGCCCTGGCCTTTCCTGCGAGTGAACGATGCCTGCAATTCATAGTTTCCCTGAGGCGCAAGAGGCACGGCGATGCGGCAGTGGGTCTTCTGCTGGTGCCCCAGCAGGCCGGTCCGGACCCTTTCCCATTTTCCGGCGACAGTGTGCTTCTTCGGGTCGATCGGCTTCAAGAGGTCTGTCCACTGGGCCGACGGGCCGCTGCCCAGCGTCTTGATCATGTCGGCCGCAATCTCCTCGGCCCGGTCGAACTGCTTCTTCCTCTTGTAGTCACGTATCGCTTTTTCATATGCCGCCTTCAAGATGCCCCCAGCCACCGTTACCGCGCGCTCGTAGCGGGCCTTCGCGCCTTTTGCGGCGGCCTCCTTAAGCTCCGGCAGCGTGCTGTCGGTCTGAAACTGCTTCTTTGCCGCGTGAAGGGCCTTCACCCCGTCGAGGTCGCCGCGATCGGCTACGGCCCTGATCACGTGGTCGAGCTGCGCCAGAAGGTCGCCTTTGGCGTCGGCCAGCTTCGTGCGGTGGAGCTTCTTCGCGTTGTTGAGCCTGGTCAGGATCGGGTCGAACGCGGAGCCGGCCTTCCTCTTGGCCAGAAATGCCTTCATCTTCTTCTGAACCGCCTCCGCCTGCTCGATCTGCATCTTCCTGGTGTAGTCCTTGATCGCCTTCTGGTAGGCGCCGATCAGAGCATCCTCAGCGTGCTTCACAGCCAGCGAATACTTGGCAACGGCCGGCCGAATCAACTTCGATGACGGCAGCTTGCCGTCAGCTACGAACGCTTCCCGCTCCGCTATCAACTGCTTCAGGCCATTGAGGTCGCCCGTCTTGGCGACCGATTTGATCTTGTCGTCGAGGACAATGAGGAGATCTTTGCCTGCATTTGCTGCAGCCTCGGCGTGGGCGGCCTTGGCGCGGTCCAGCGCAGCCTTGATCGAGTCGGGGGCCTTATCCTCGGCGAGGGCTGGAGGCGCGCATACACCGCCGCATATCACGGCGACCAGAATCAGGACAAAAAGCGGCTTGATAACGTGCATTGCCATTCGCTGCCTTAAGGGCCCATGCGATAATCATGAATCGTAACCGATTGAGGGGCGAGTTTCATGCAGTTTTGGCGTTTGTGTTTGGCTGGGGGGGGCGGGGGGCGGACGTGTTGGAAGATTGATCGCAAATCCAGCTACAGCAGAGAGATGCGGTGCGTTTTGCATTCAGCGGATAGGCGTTTCTGCCGATGAAAAGACCATGCGCGAACCCGCTACTGCTACCGCTCTAGGAGTGGTTGCTGGCGGGGAGCGTGCGGTCCGCCCAGGGTACGCAATGGCTGCGGCGGCAGGTCGGCATTTGGACGAACTTCCATGGCCGGCCGGTCGAATAAACAGTATGCCCCCGGGTGGGCTGCCTTGCTAAAGTCAGAATCTGTATCGCGTAAAGTATTCTGGCGACAGGTGTTATGTTGAGGGCCGGCGTACGCCGACGGGGACGGAGTCCAGGAAGACTTCTTCAGGACATGACCGCGGCGTCTTCTGGGAGATAGGTAATGAAAGTCAGAGCCATTGTTCAGGCACGCATGTTGAGCCGGCGGCTGAGGGGTAAGTCGCTGATCTCCGTTGCGGGCCGACCGCTGCTGGCACGCGTTCTCGAGCGATTGGGCGCCATGTCGTTCGTAGACGAGATCGTCGTCGCCACCACCCCCGACGCCGCCGATGAGCCCATTGTTGCCCTTGTCAGGTCGCGCGGGCTGCAATGCGTTCGCGGCGAGAGAGATGACCTTCTAGGCCGCTTCATCCAGGCCTCGGCGGATCTGGCCGACGATGACTGCGTCGCCCGTTTCACCGCTGACAATCCCCTCTACGACCCGCTCCGTTCCGCCCAGGCGTATCAAATGCACACAAAGGCCAAGGCGGAATACACTCACATCGACGGCCTCTGCCACATGGTGCCGGAGTTCATCCAGGTCGGCGCTCTGCGAAAGTTGGCCGAGTGCGTCGAGGATCCGTTCGACCGGGAGCACGTTACTCCGTACTTGCGCAAGCACACCGATCAGTTCAAGGTGCAGACACTGCCGGCGGATTTTGCGGGTCTCCGCGCCGAGCTGGACGCCCACCTGACCGTCGACAGCCAGGATGACCTGGAAATCTTCGAAAGGATGTTTCATGACACTGAGAAGCCCAATGAGTTCATCCGGCTTGATGATTGTTACCTTTGGCTGGATCGGGAAAAAGCCGGCCTGAAGGGCATTGTCTCCAGGCAGCCTCAGCAGCTTCGCGCCAGGATTGCCGGCCACGAAATCGGGGACGGGTGTCCCTGTTTCATCGTGGCGGAGATAGGGCAGAATCACAACGGGCAAATCGGCATGGCCAAGCGCCTGATCGACATGGCGGCCAATTGCGGCTGCGATGCCGTGAAGTTCCAGAAGCGCGACATGAAGTGCGAGCTGACGGCCGAGGCATACGACAGGCCTTACGACAATCCGAACTCGTTCGGGGCGACGTACGGCCAGCATCGCGAGTTCCTCGAGCTCAGCGAGCAGCAGCACAAGGAGCTGCGCGAATATGCGATAGCCAAGCGGATCATGTATTTTTGCACCGCGTGTGACTGCCCGTCCGTGGAGGTGATGGAGCGGGTGGGCAATCCGATATACAAGATTGCCTCGCGCGATATCACCAACATCCCGCTGCTTCTGGCGGTGGCCCAGACGGGTAAGCCCGTAATCGTTTCGACGGGCATGGCCGACATGCGGGATATCCGCGAAGCGATCGAAGCCCTCGGCGACAGGCCTCCCGCGATCGTGCTGACACAGTGCATATCGCAATATCCGGCGGAGATGGAAAACATCAATCTCAGGGCGTTGCGGACACTGCGCGAGGAATTCGGGCGTCTTGTCGGGCTGAGCGATCACACGCCCGGCATCATTACCGCCGTGGCCGCATCCGTCATGGACGCATGCCTGGTTGAAAAGCACGTCACACTGTCCCGGGCCATGCAGGGAACCGACCATGCCGCGGCCCTCGAGGCGCCGGGCCTGCGAAAGCTCGTGGAGTATGTCCGTCTCTGCGCGGAGGCAATGGGCGACGGGCGAAAGGAATACAATCCCGTTGTTGATGCAGCCAGGAAAAAGCTGTCGCGGAGTCTGACCAGTCGCGTGGCCGTTCCGGCCGGCACGACATTGACCGAAGACATGCTGATTCTCAAGAGTCCCGGGACCGGCATGCTGTGGCGTGATCGAGGCAAGATTGTCGGCAAGAAGGCCACTAGGGATACACCCGTCGACACGACGCTGAGCGAAAAGGACTTTACCTGAGGTGGCGCGTATGCGATTTGACGGCCTGATATTTGACGCGGGGGACGTTTTGTTCGACGCCACGCCCTGGCGCCGCTGGCTGGCGGGCAGGCTGCAGTCGCTCGGCGTGAAGATTACATACGACGAGCTGGTCGAGAGGTGGGAAGCGCTTCTGGCGGATGTCTATTGCGGGCGCGCCGATTACTGGAAGCGGTTCGACGAGATGCTTGCACCGATGGGGCTCGATGCGAGGCAGGCCCTGGAGGTCGCCGCGGATGCCAGGAAGAAGGGCAAGGAAGTGCTGGTCGGGCGCAAGCCGTTTGAGGGAGTGGCCCGAACGCTGGCGGACCTGCAAGCGGCCGGTGTCAAGCTGGTCGTGCTCTCTGATACGGAAAGCGATGAAAAACAGGCCCGCCGGGTGCTCGTCTCGCTGGGAATCGAGGGGTACTTCAACGCGGTGATTACTTCGCGGGACATCGGATATGCCAAGCCGGCCCCGGAGGCGTACCAGGCGGCTGTTGAGGCACTGGGAGTTGCGCGGGAGAGCTGCGGCTTTGTCGGGCACGATGCCGACGAGCTGGCCGGCGCCGGCGAGGCGGGGCTGTATGCGATCGCGTACAATTGCGATCCCGCGGTTCCGGCGGATGTGTATATCGAGCAGTTCAGCGATCTTGGCAAGCTGGTGTCGGCCAATTCATGACTGACGCGTCACATTGGATACTGGTTGTCGGCTACGGTTCGATAGGCCGGCGGCATTTTCAGAACCTCCGGTCTCTGGGCCATGACGATGTGCGGCTGCTGCGAACGAGCAAACCGAGGCCCGGCGCCTTCGAAAGCCCGTCCGGCGTGAAGGTTTACGACCGTCCGGGCGAGGCCCTGGCCGACGGCCCATCGCTGGTGGTGGTGGCCAATCCGACTTCGCTGCACGCGGATGCTGCGGTCGCTGCCCTGGAGGCCGGCGCCAACGTCCTGCTGGAAAAGCCGGTCAGCGCCGACATGGCCTCCGCGCAGAAGATCGTTGCCGCCGAAAAGGATTCCCCCGCGACGGTGAGCGTGGCCTACTGCTTCCGCTACCATCCACTCTATCGCAAGCTGCACGACGCCGTGAAGGGCGGGCGGCTGGGGAGAGTCTTCCACGCCCGCACGTGGCAGGCGAGCTACCTGCCGTCATGGCATCCGTGGGAAGACCACCACACGAGCTACGCGGCCCGGGCGGACCTCGGAGGCGGTGTCGTGCGGACGCTGGACCACGACCTGGACATGATCCGCTGGATTATGGGCCAGCCGCTCGAGGTTCTGGCGTCGGCCGGGGCGATGTCCGGTATCGGCCTTGAGGTAGAAGATACGGCGGACATGATCTTCCGCCTGGACGGCGGGGCGCAGGCATCCGCCCACGTGAGCTTCGGCCGCAGGGACTACTGCCGGGGGATGTGGGTGGTCGGCGAAGCCGGCAGCGCCAACCTGGACTGGACGGCCGGTACGCTGACCATCACCGAGGGCGCCGACGTGGCTGAGCAGATTCGCCTGCCGGATGACTTCGATCTCAATGCGATCTACGTGGACATGCTGCGGGATGCATTGGCCGCCTTCGCGGAGTCGCCGCCGCGGGCGGCGATCGGACTTTGGGAGGCAGTGGCGGCTTTGGAGATGGCCTTGGCGGCGCTGGCATCGAGCGAACACGGGAAGTCTGTATCTTTGAAAGGGACCCAATAGTGGGACGCGTAGAAGATCTGTACTGCCTGACGGGCAGGGTGGCGGTGGTTTCCGGCGGGGCGGGGATCATAGGTGCCAAGCTCTGTGAGATCCTCGCCGAGGCCGGCGCCGACGTGGTGATGGTAGACATCGACGCCGCCCTTGCGGAAACGGAATCGACCCGGATTGCCCAGAGCACAGGCCGCCGGGTCATCGCGAAGACCACCGACATCACCGACGAAGAAAGCGTCAGGAAACTGGCCGACGAGGTTTACGGCACGTTCGGCCGGTGCGACATTCTGGTGAATTCGGCGCATTACAAGGGCGGGGCGTTCTTTGCTTCGCTGGCGGAATACCCGCTGGAATCCTGGGATAAGGTTGTGGCGGTGAACCTGACCGGGTCCTTCCTGATGTGCAGGGAGCTGGGCTCGAGGATGTACGACGCGGACGGCGGGGCGATCGTTAACATCTCGTCCACCTACGGGCTGGTCAGCGCCGATCCGCGCATCTATGGCGAAAGCGGCATCAACTCGCCGATCTCCTACGCCGCGACAAAGAGCGGGCTGATCAACATGACCCGCTATATCGCGATCCACTGGCGGCCCAAGGTGCGGGCCAACGTCCTTGCCCCGGGGGGCGTGGAGGGCGGCCAGGATGCCGAGTTCATCAAGAACTACTGCGAGCGCACCCCTCTGGGCCGCATGGCGAAACGTGATGAGTATCAGGGGGCGATCCTGTTCATGTGCTCGGACGCCTCGGCCTACATGACCGGCGCGGTCGTCACCGTAGACGGCGGCTGGACCGCGTGGTAAACGGTTCATGGCAAACTTGATATAGGGCGGACGATATGCTGAAACCTGTTAAGAAGGCGATAAGATGGGTCCTTCGCAAGTTTGGATTCGAGCTGCTTCGCTGTGGGCCCGAATTCCCGCCGGACTTTGGGCCGGACGAACTGGAGATAATCAGGGCGGCGCAGCCGTTCTGCATGACCTCGCCGGAGAGAACTTACGCTTTGTGCAAGGCGACGGAGTATATTGTCAGGCATAACATTGTTGGGGATATTGTTGAGTGCGGGGTGTGGCGCGGGGGCAGCATGATGGCGGTTGCGCTCACGCTGGTGCGCCTGGGCGATCAGACGAGGCATTTTTACCTTTACGACACGTTCGAGGGGATGCCGCCACCTTCGAATCATGATGTCACATTCCGGGGGCAGTCGGCAAAAGAGATGCTGGGGAAGGAAGACCTCAACAAGAGCGAGGCTTATCAAGCCGGAGTCTGGGCTTATGCGAGCCTGGAGGAGGCCCGCACGAACCTCCACAGTACGGGATACGATCAGGCGAAATTCCATTTCATCAAGGGGAAGGTGCAGGACACGATTCCTGACCAGGCCCCGTCGACGATTTCGCTCTTGCGGATGGACACGGACTGGTACGACTCCACGCGTCATGAGATGACCCACCTGTTCCCGCGCATCTCACCCGGCGGCGTCATTATTGTCGATGACTACGGGCACTGGGGAGGAGTCAAAGAAGCCGTTGACGAGTATCTCCAAGATACCCAGTCCAGATTGCTGCTCAATCGCATTGATTATGCCGCGCGCATCGGCGTGGTCAGCGGTGAAGGGACGGGATGCCCGCAAAACGAAAGTTGAAGAAAGCCACAGGCCTGCCCTTCAAGTACAGGATCAGGGTGTACGGCTCCCGGTTCCTTGCCAGAATCGGCAGGTTGTTTGGGATTGGGTGGCACACCTTGGGGTCAAGGCTGGGTCGCGAGGTGATGATTGAGCAGGTTCGCCGTGCGGGACCCGTTCGGATCAGCAACCCCACCCAACGGCCGCTCGACATCATCTTCACATCTCTGGTAGGCGCTAACCAGCGGCTAATGTCGGTCGACGTTCTCCTTGCGCGGGCATTGCAGATCCGGGGACACACGGTGCGGTTCGTGCTGTGTGACCAGGCCCTTCCTGCCTGTGTGGTGCGTGCGGCAAAAACGAGAGCCGAGTGGCCGCAGCGATGCGCGGTCTGCTATGAGTTCGGCCGTCGGTACTTGCAGGCCGCCGGTCATGACGTGTTGACCACCAGCGAGCTGGTCGAGGGTGTTGAGGCGTGCGGCACGTGGGAGGAATACGTCGAATCGGCGTTGCTGAAGCACTTCCGCGTGGGCGTGCTGCCGGACGACCCGGTCGTCAGGGAGCGGCAAGTTCAGTATCAGAAGGCGGCACTTGTATCGGAAAGGCTCGGCAAGAAGCTGTCGCAGATGCATCCGGACCGGATCATCATGACCCACGGGATCTATTGCACCTGGGGGCCCGTGCGGGAAATGCTGCTGCGGGCCGACATACCTTTGGCAACCACGGCTGAGGGAAAGAAAAAGGACACCATGAAGTTCAACTGGTCCACCTCGGCCGACTGGTGGGATGTGTCGGCCGAATGGGGGCGCGTCAAAGATGTTCCTCTGACGGATGCACAGGAGAGGACTATTGACAGTTACCTGGCCTCTCGCCGCAGCCACAGCCGGGATGCCCGCGTCTACAACATTGGCGAGGAAGAGTCGATCACGCAGACGCGCAAACGTCTTAATCTTGACGCGGACAAGCAGACGTTTGTGCTGTTCACAAACGTACTGTGGGACGCGGCCAGCGCACAGCGAGAGATTGCCTTCAAGAACCCCATCGAGTGGGTGATGGAAACGATCGGCTGGTTTGCCCGGCATCCTGGCAAGCAGCTTGTGGTGAAGATCCATCCGGCGGAGGCTGTTATCGGCACAAACCAGCCGTTCGCGGACCTGATCGCCGGGTTCTTCCCCGAGCTGCCCGGCAATGTCCGGGTGATCGAGCCGCATGAGAAGGTCAACAGTTGGTCGATCATGAAAGTGGCGGACCTGGGGCTGGTCCACACCAGCACGGTCGGCATGGAGCTGCCCCTGGAGGGAATTCCCTGTGCGGTAGTCTCGCGCACGCACTTCCGAGGCAGGGGATTTACGATAGACGTCAATAGCTCGGAAGAATACTTTCGCCTGATCGACAGCTGGGCCGGCGGCGATATCGATCGCGAGCAATTGAGGGTCTCGGCAAAGCGGTACGCCTACCTGCTGTTCGAGCGGTACCAGCTGCCGTTCCCGTTTACCTATGAGCCCAAAGTACATGACGTGAGGGCTTTGCGGCACTTCTCGGATAAAGAAATCGCCGCCCATCCGACCATGAAGCTGTTTGTGCACGCGGTGGAAAACCGAGAGGACTTTCTGATACCTTCAGGCCAGAGCGGGACGAGTGATGTATAGAGTCAAGCCGATATCCAGCGTGAAGCGTTCTTTGCCGTTTCGGGCCGCGCGGCGGTTCTTCCGGATCTTCCGTGATGCAAAGCGAAGGCGCATCGCCCGCGTGATACTCGACACGCCGCCGGCGCCGCCGGCCGACGAAAGCCTGACCTTCACAACCCATATGCTGCTGTGCAAACGCGATGTGAACATGGCGATATGTACGGCCAAAGCGTGTAACCTGGCGGCGGATCTCGCGCTGAGATGGGTCTTCCATGACGATGGAACCTTCGGACCTGAAGATGTAGCCGAACTTCAGCGCCAGCTCCCGGGAACCAAGGCTGTCACCCGCGCCGAAGGCGACCGGCGGGCGGCTGAAATGCTCAAGGATTGTCCCCGCACGCTTGCGTGGCGAGAAAACCAATTGATGGTGCTGAAGATGTTGGATGTTGCATTCTGGGCGGGCGGGGAACGAACGTGGTATGTCGACAGCGACATTGTCCTGTTTCAGTACCCGAAGGAGGTTCTGGCCTTGCTGGGAACGGCCCCCGGCGCGAACGCCTTCAACCGCGACATTTTCACCAGCTACGCCGTGCCCGTCCAGGGAATCCGCAAAGCCACGGAAATCAAGACGCTCGAGCGGATCAACGCCGGTCTTTGGGTCATGAATACCGGCGACATCAAACCCGATACGATCGAGCAGTGGCTGGCGATGCCGACGTTCGAGGCTCGAATCAAGGAATGGGTGCTGGACCAGACCTTCATTGCGATGCTGGCTTCGGCCAGCCCGCACGGCGTTGAGCATCTGCCCGAGGCCTACGACGTTTCATTCCGAAAGGATCCCGTCACGTCCATTTGCAAGCATTACGTGGGACGCATTCGCCATGGCTTTGAGCTCGAAGGCCTGAGGTACTTGATAGAAGAGCTCAACTTTGTCCGCAGGTGGGAGCGGTTCCTTGGAATCTCCTGAGCGACCGGCGCCTATGTGCCAGACTTGCGGCGATAAGCAAAACCGGAAGAAGGACTTTGTGGCCATCGTATCAGGTCTGCCGAGGTCCGGGACTTCGATGATGATGAGAATGATCGAGGCCGGGGGAATGCCTCTCCTGACCGACAATGTCCGCAAGGCCGACCAGGACAATCCTCACGGTTACTACGAATACGAGCCGGTGAAGCAGACCAAGGCCGATCCATCCTGGCTTGGCGAAGCCGCCGGCAAGGCCGTCAAGATGGTCTTCCAGCTTCTGTACGATCTTCCCAGGGACAGGCAGTACCGGGTGGTGTTCATGAGACGGAATATGGATGAGATCCTGGCATCGCAGAAGACCATGCTCGGCCGCCTGGGACGTGAAGGGGGAAAAGCCTCGGATGAGGACTTGGCGAAAATCTTCGCCAGGAAGCTTCGCGCATTCGAGGCGTGGATCAAGCAGTGGCCTTGTTTTCGAATACTCTATGTCGACTATCAAAAGGCCGTACGCGATCCGCAGACGCAGGCCGAGATGGTATCGGAGTTTCTCGGCGGTCTGAGTGTCGAGAAAATGGCGGCGGCTGTGGACCCGTCACTTTATCGCCAACGAGGGAAGCCATAGTGCCGTTGACCGACCGGCCTGACGTGCTCTTCTTGACCCTGGATACGCTGCGCCGTGACCGGATGGCGCCGTACGGTCCGAACCTGATGCCCATCTTGACCGGTCTTCTGGAGGAGGGCGTGGCGTTCGACAAAGCCTTCGCGACGGCCCCCTGGACCGCGCCGTCGTTCGGTTCGATGTTCACGGGTCTCTGGCCTCAGCAGCATGGAGCTCTGGGGCGAATGGCCGATCCGGGCGCTCCCCTGGTCCGATCGGACCTGCGGTCCGACGTGCCCGTCTTCACGGAGTTCCTGCCCGATGCGGGATACCACACCATCTGCAGTCAGGCGAATTTCGGGCAGCTAAGCTGGGGCAGCGGCTTTGACAGGGCGTTTGCGGAGTACAGGGTCTGCACCATGGAGCACGTGAAGGGGAGGTTCGCGCACGAGAGAACCGCCCTGTGCCGGCTCGGGGTCAAGGCGTATCTTTCGTTCGTGTTGGAGCGGCTCAGGGCGCGCAGGCGGAATTACAACCTGCCGGCCCGGCGTATCCTGCAGGAAGCGGGTGTGGTTATTCGACAGGCCGTCCGCCTGTTGGCCCGCTCACCAAAGAACAAGCCCGTCTTCCTCTGGATCAATCTTCTTGACGTGCACCACCCATACTGGGCCCCGCCCAAGTGGATGCCCCCGGCCGAGGCGCCCGGCGGTCGCGTCAAGCCGCAGCACGTGCATCCGCATCTCGGCAAGGACGTTCAATGGAGTGAAGACGATAAAGAGTATGTCGCGCGGCGATATGACAACTGTGCGCGATACATGGACGCGTGCATCGGCGATCTGCTGGGGCGGTGGCAGTCGCTGCGGAAGGGCAGAGACAGGCTGATCGTGTTCCTCAGCGACCATGGCGAGGAGTTCTGGGATCATGGAGATGACGGGGCCGACCCGTTATGGAACAATCGCGGAGTGCTGCACGGCCATTCGGTCTACAACGAGCTGATTCGTGTGCCGTTGGTCTTCCACTGGCCCGGCGTTGCGCAGAGCGGCAGGCGGGTCCAGAGCGTGGTCAGCCTGGTTGACTTCGCTCCGACGATCCTGGATTTGCTGGAGATTGATGCGGATGTCTCAGGCATGGTGGGGCGGTCTCTGGCTCAGCATATAACCGCCGCCGAGGCGCCACCGGAGGACGACCGCGTTGTGTTCTCGGATGCGGTTTACTGGGGCCGGCAGAGCCAGGCGGCTGTCTCCGCGGAATACAAGATGATCCGGTGCGATCAGACCCACCGCAGGGAGCTCTACGCGTGGGGGATAGACGATTCGCTCGAGATACAGGACCTTGCGGGCTCCGGCGATCATGCCGGGATGCTCGATCGTCTTACGGCGGCTATGGATGAATGGAATGAGTCGGTGGCCGGTTCCGCGGCGGAGCAAGATCTGGCGGAGGTTGAGGATGAGGAAATGCTGGCCAGGCTTCGGGACCTGGACTACATCTGACCGCAGCAGCGAGGGATGAACTGGGAAATTCTGTGGCGACACAAGTTCGAAAAACATTAATACCGGCAGCCGGACTCGGGACGCGAATGGGGCCGCTTGCCCGCGCAGTGCCCAAGGCGATGTTGCCGCTCGTCGATAGCCGCGACCGCTTGCGGCCGATAGTGCATTTCATCGTGGACGAAGCATTGAGCGCCGGAATCGAGCAGGTGGCGTTGATCCTCTCTCCGGACCGCATCGAAATGGTCCAGCAGTACTTCGAGGCTGTCCAAGCCGCAGGCCAGGCGGATCTGAAAGGGCGTATCACTTATATACCCCAGATGTCGCCGCGTGGCTTCGGAGATGCGGTGGCGTGCGGTGCGGCCTTCGTTGGCGACGAACCGTTTGTGGTTCTTCTTGGCGATCACGTGTACGTCGAGTCGCCCGGCCAGCCATCATGTGCCACCCAGCTCGTGGCTGCCTTTGCGGCACACCCGGGCGCGGCGATGGTCGGCGTGCAGTCGGTAGGCCTCGAAACGATTCATCTGGTGGGTGTAGCCGCCGGGTTGCCCCTGGGCGGGCAAGTGTACCGCTGCAGCGACCTGGTCGAGAAGCCTGACCCCCCAACCGCGCGCGAAAGGCTGACCACGCCCGGTTTGCCTGCCGATCGTTTCCTGGCGCACTTCGGCATATACTTGTTTGGACCCGAGATGTTCGAGTGTCTGGCGCGCCTCGCCGAGAAGAATCAGTCCGGCGGCGAGATCGCACTTTCCGATGCGCAGACAATGCTCCTGTCGCGTCATCCGGATGACTACTTTCTGATCGAGATTGACGGCCGTGCCTATGACACGGGCACACCGGCGGGCTATGTGTCCGCCCAGGAAGCTATTCGAAAGGCTCACTGAATGACGTCGAAATCCAAGACTGAAGCGGCGGAGCTCTTCGTTCCCGGGCGGCTGTGTCTTTTTGGTGAACACAGCGACTGGGCCGCGGAATATGGCCTGCATAAGGGGTACTGCCTGGTGGTGGGCACCGACCAGGGCCTGTCTGCTGTTGCCGGCAGGTCGGACAAGTTTGTAGTGGAAACGCCCCTGCCGGACAGCATGGGACGAGACAGTGGGCGGACGCGGCAGATGACTTGTCGGTGGGATGCGGAAACTCTGCTGGAGACCGCGAAAGACGAAGAGGAATTCTTTCGCTATTGCGCCGGCGTAGCTCACGAGATATCCACCAACGCCGGCGTTACCAGTGGGATAGATATTCGCATCAAGTCGATGGACCTGCCATTGCGAAAAGGGGTATCGAGTTCGGCGGCCGTGTGCGTGCTGGTCGCCAAGGCGTTTGACGCCGTTTACAAACTTGGTCTGTTTCCGCATGAACTGATGGCGATTGCGTATCGAGGTGAAAAGCTCACGGGCAGCCAGTGTGGCAGGATGGACCAGGCCTGCATCTATGGCAAGACACCTGTCCTGCTGACGTTCCAGAAGTCCGCTGAGATTCGTGTTGAGCCGCTTTTTCCGACCAAAGACATGTATCTGTTCTTTGTGGACCTGGCGGGGAAGAAGGATACGGTAAAAATCCTTGCGGACCTGCAGGCGGCATATCTGCAACAGATCGATTTGCAGCGGGCATTGGGCGACCAGAACGAGCAGATTATCCGGCAGGCCTATCGTATTCTGAGCGCAGGCAACGCCGAGGAGCTGGGCGCGATAATGACCCAAGCACAGCAGATTTTTGACCAATGTGTTGGGCCGCACAGCCCGGCGGAACTTGCCAGTCCTTTGCTGCACGAAGTTCTGGCGTTCGAGGATATTGCCGGTCACGTGCACGGTGGTAAAGGGGTGGGCAGCCAGGGGGACGGCACAGCTCAATTCGTTGCGCGCAGCGCGGCCGACCGGGATGCAGCCGCGGCCAAGATTGAGGCTGCATTTCCACAGATGAAATGTTTCCCGCTGGACATTGTTTGCGCGATTTCACACTCGCAGGGCGGCTCTGCCTGTTCTGCCGCGGGCGAGCCGTGAGCGGTCTCTAGAAGCGTCGAACAGAGGGCGATGCGTGTCAGAGCGACTTCGGATAGGTTTTGTTGGTACGGGTCCCGTGGATAACCGATGGATCGGCAGCGGGATTCCGTACAGCAGCGCCAGGGTCTTGGCGAAATACTGTGGCGAGCCGGTGGAACTTGGCCCATTTGCAGTTCCCAAGGCTCCCATGCTTCGGCGGATCGTTTGGAAACTGGAACGAGATCTGCTTGGCAAGCGGTTCAGGTGGCAGAGCAGTCACAAGTGCTGCCGAATTCAGGCCGACAGGGTCAGCCGCAGCATCCGGGAAAAGGGCTGCGATGTCGTGTTCAGTTGCATGGCCGGCTGGACAGTTGCACTGCTCGAAGATGATATTCCAATATTCAGCTTTACCGACGGAACGGGCCCGGTTATGCGGAAGGCGGGATGGTATGAGCCTGTTAAGAATCTTGCCAGGCGTTCCATTAGGATGGCAGACCAGAATGAGGGACAGCTCCTGCGGAAGGCCGTAGCCGTCCTGGTGACCGGCCGATGGCCTGGGGATTCGGTTGTGAACGACTACGGGATTCCGCCCCAGAAGGTGTTTATCACGCCCTATGGCGCCAACGTTCTGGCCGAAGAAATCCCTCCCATTGAACACGTGCGGGAAAAGAAATTGTCGCAGGAGTGCCGGATCCTGTTTGTTGGTCGGACCTGGGTCCGCAAAGGAGGGGATATTGCCCTGGAGACACTTGTTGCACTTGAGGGGCTGGGGATCAAGGCCCGTCTAGTGGTCGTCGGCTGCACTCCGCCGGAAGGCGTGCGTCACGAACGCATGACAGTAATCCCATCTCTGGATAAGAGAGACCCGCAGGAAGCGAAAGAGTTGTTCGATCTTTTCAGGCAGTCAGACTTCTTCCTGATGCCGACCCGCAGCGAAGCCTTCGGCATAGTCTACGCTGAAGCAAATGCTTTTGGTCTGCCGGCGATCGGGACGGATGCCGGCGGCGTTTCGGACGCAATCCGTCCGGGAGAGAACGGCTTTCTGTTGCCCTTCGAGGCCCGCGGCGAACAGTATGCGGAGTTGATCGCGGACATGTACTCCCAGCCGCAGCGGTATCAGGAGCTTGTTCGCAGCAGCAGGAAGGCCTTTGAGCAGCGGCTGAACTGGGATACCTGGGGACGGACTGTTGCAGGGATCATGAAACAGGTGCTGCCGACGGAACTGGCGGAAAAGGTTGGCCCGCCCTGAGCGGCCCGCGCCCGCGCGGTCGATGCACCAAGCGATTCGCTGATAAGATGCCCGATATTACGATTGGCCATTTTCCTTACAGCCCGGGATTCAATCCCTACCAGCGGCTGTTCGCAGATGGCCTTGAGTCGGCCGGCCTGAAGGTGATCCGCATTCCACCGCGGAAGTTCATGCCGCTGCATTTTGCTCTGTCTCACCCGGTGGATCTGCTTCAGATGGACTGGCCGCACGACTGGTACAGGGGCCGCACTGCCCTCCTGACCGCGGCAAAGCGGATCATGTACTTCCTGGGCCTGCGCAAGCTCAGGCGCCGGCCCTGTGTGTGGACGGCGCACAACATCATTGCCCACGACGAGCCAAACGTAAACGATGAGATAAGAATGATGCAGAAGCTCATCAACTGCTGCAACGGCATCATTGTAATGTCACGGGCGGCTGATGCTGCCCTTCGCCAAACGTATCGCATTAACGATGCGACGCACATCGCTGTCATTCCCCACGGGCATTACATAGACGCGTATCCCAACGACGTCTCGCGCGACGAGGCACGCGTCAAGCTCGGCATCTCAGCCGCAGCGCGTGTGGTGCTGTTCCTTGGCCGGATCCTGAGATACAAGGGGGCCGACACCCTTGTGGACAGCTTCTGCGAAATGGCCCGCGATGGGGACGTTCTGATTCTGGCCGGTCCGACAGGCGACCCGGAGTTGGCCGCGGAGCTGCAAGAGAAGGCTGCCGACCGCTCGCCCGCTGGGGCCGAAGTGCGAATCCAGGCTGGATTCGTGCCTGACGACGAGCTGCAGGTCTATTTCCAGGCTTGCGATCTCGTTGCCCTGCCGTTTCGGCGCATTCTCCACTCCGGCGGCCTGCTGTTGGCTATGAGTTTCGCCCGGTGTGTGGTCGCTCCCAGGATGGGCTCGATACCCGAGGTCGCGTGCCCGGAGGCGTATTTCGGATATGATCCGGAGGAGGCCGGTGGGCTGACGGCGGCACTTCGCCAGGGACTGGATCAGCCGGACCTGCTCGAACGGGGGGCTGCTTCGATTCAGTTTGCGCGCGAGCGCTACGATTGGTCTGACATCGGCCGCAAGGCGCGGGCAATGTACGCGGGGATCCTGGGCCGGTCGTGAAGCCGGCACGGTAGAGCGTTTCGACGATACTATAATTCATACATGTGGTCACAGTGTTAGATGATGAGGCTGGAGCTTAGAGCTTTGAGCAGTGCAGTCACTGTTCAAGGAGACACGAAATGATATGCGTGGCGGCTGCTTCGAAGGAAACCACTGAAGCAAGAGATTGTGAGTCTCTCTTCAAGAGGTGGGTCTCAATTGTCGATCCGGGGGGTTGTTTCTTCGCGTCTGTTTTCAGTTTGAAAACTGATTGGGGATGGCTTGGTCTTGCGGGAACGGAGTTGGCAAGCTGCGATTTGAAAGTTGACCGTGATTCCCTCGCAAAGCTCTTTGTTGGCGGCATGATATTAGACAAGGAAATCCTTGGGAAACTTCGCAGTCACGATGTGGTGGACGCGAGTGTGCTCGATGAGATAAGACAGGCCCGTGGTCAGTTTATCTATGTTGCCTACATGGAAAAGGGGTGTGAATACTTTGAATGTGGCACCGACAGCTTGCAGCTTAAACCGCTGTATGGAAACGATCTGAAATGCCCCTCCGTTGTCTCGAACTATGCATCGCTTTGTGGGGTCCTGGCGGGCGGGTGTGAGCTTAATGTTGAAACTGCTGTGGACTTCGTCATCAAGACCCCCGTACTTCCCAATGCATCGATGGTGAGTGGTGTCTACCACTTATCGCGCGGAACATCTGTCCGGCTTGCAGGGGAGCGGTTCTCTGTCGAAGATTGTGGATTCGGGAATCTTGCGACTCAGGCGGTGACCGAGCAAGAGGCGTGTTCGGATCTTCTTGATGGAACGAAAGCTCTGGGTGACTACCCCGGAATTCCCCTCCTGGGGCTGACTGGGGGGAGGGACTCGCGTCTAATGATGGCGGCACTGGTCGCAGCGGATATTCCCTTTGAGTCGGCAACACATCGGGCCCCCTCCAAAGACAGCCTTACAGCCGCAAAGCTTGCTTCCCGTTGTGGGGTGAAGCACTGGATTTTGGCCCGAACTGGTGAAGAAACATCTTGTGCTGTGGCGTCATACCTTGCGACGCTGCCCCTGTGTGACGGTTACTACGGGTTTCCTATGTTCGAGAGGGGCCCGACTGTACATAGCCTGGTGGAAGTCCGCGGCATGATCCACGTAGGGGGGCTGGGCGGCGAGGTTCTTAAGTCATACTGGGACCCTCAAGATGCGATGTTCCAAACGCCCCAGGAGGCTGTGCTGACGCGGTTCTTCAAGCCGGCGTGCGAGGCGTTATACCAGAGTCGAGATCAGATGGAACGCTCGAAAGATGCTTGGCTGAATCTTGTTGAGAATGCGGAAGGTGTCGACCCGTTTGTGGTCTTCAGTATTGCATATCTTGACGCAAGATTGCGCGGACTGGATTCAGCCTGCGCCAACGGTACCCTTTGGGCTTATGCTTGGCCCTTGGCCAACAGGGCCCTCCTTTGCCACGCCTTTCAGCTACCGAGGGCGGAACGCCAAAGGGGCGCGATTTTCGAACGGCTCATCGGGATTATGGCTCCACATCTGCTGGAGGCTCAGTGGTACGACGGAAGGTCAGGGACATACGGAGATCGGGGGTTGCGCGGATTGTGCCACAGGCTCCGACGCAGGGCGAGCCGTTTCCAAACGCTTCACGTACTCAGGGGGAAGGCTGCACGTCTTAAGAGGAAGTTGCGCCCCGGGCGCGAATCGGTGAGCACGCGCATCGTGTCCCGGTGGTTTTCCAGTAGCGAGGGGCTGCAGTTCTCTCGTGCGATAATCTCCTCGAAAGGCATCAAGTTGCTGGAGTCGGGAAGCGTGTCGTACGCCGGGATAGTCAGAAAGCTGTTTGGGCTCTATCACTACGATCTGTTCTTGCGATGTCTTTCTGATAGCCAAGGCCGTATCGAATGGCAGTCAGATGCTATGGCCAAGCTTGTCAAAGGAATCTAGTACGTGGGCATGGACCGCGCGGCGCAACCGGCTTCCACACCAGCAGCTCCGACGACTTATGCAGGGTGCGCTGGTGGACCCGAAGCGGGAGAGTGCACATGCCCTTGAGATCTCTGTCCCAGGGCACGACGGATTGTCCGCAATTGCTCGGCGGGGCAAGCAGCAAAGGGACGGCGCGAGTCATATTCGCAACAACCGTCTTCGACGACGTCCAAACCGGGCCGGGTATCTACGCCCAGTATCTCTGGCGGGCGTTCCGCGATGATCCGGATATCGAATTCCACGTTGTTGCGCCGTGCGCGGCCGAGCAGCATCCTCGGCTGCATACGGTAGACGCGGGCGATACATCCGGGACGTTGTTCCATCGTGTGGCCCGCAAGACATTGGCCGTTGCGGCCGGCCGCGAGCGGGAGACGATTGTCCACGGCAACGCGGCTCACGCCATGTTCGGCTTTCTGAGCTATGACGGGCCGGTGGTGGTGCAGATAAACGATTACGAGGTTGCATGGCTTTGGCGGCACATGGTCGACAGGTTGGTGAACCAGGGGTTGCGCAGCCTGGGGAGTCTGATCTGGCGGCGTCGGCAGGAGAAAAGGGTCGCCCGGGCCGCCACCAGGGTCGTGTGCAACTCCCAATGGACAAGGCAGCGGGTCCTGGGCGCGTATCATCCGGACCCCCAGCGGGTCACTACGATTTACAAGGCGGTTGATGTGAGCGCATTCAAGCGTCCGGCGGTCCTTCCACCGGACCCGTTGCCCAACAGGCCGCGAGGCGGCAGACTCATCCTCGTGGGGACCAACTGGTACATCAAGGGCTTGGATGTTCTGCTGCGAGCGCTGCCCGCGGTGGTGGAGTCTTTTGAGAACGTGTCCCTTACGGTGGCCGGCCCGGAGACCTGCAAGGCCAACACGAAGATCAAGGCCTTGTCCGGCCGGTTGGGGCTTTCAGATCGTGTCAACTTCCTTGGCCGGGTGCCCCGCGGTGACCTGCCGGCGCTGCTTTGGCACTGCGACGTTGCCTTGCTGCCCAGTCGGCGCGAGGGGTTTGGTGTAGCCGCTCTCGAGGCGATGGCGGCGGCCCTGCCGGTGGTCGCGTCACGGGTTGGTGGGATCCCCGAGATCATCACCAGCGACGACTGCGGCGTACTATGCGAACCGGGCAGCGCCCAGTCGCTCGCCGGCGGCATCCGAAAGGTGCTGGGCGATGAAGCTTATCGCACGCGACTGAGCCGCACGGGGCCGGACCGTGCTTCGGAATTTGGCCTCGACCGCATGATACAGGCTGTACGACGATTATATCTGGAGCTCTGACCGTGACTTATATGAAGGAGCAATGTAAATCATGGAGATGAATACCCAGCCGAGTGTTGCAGTTCTTATTCCCTGCTACAACGAGGCCGCCACTATCGGAAAGGTCGTCGACGACTTTCGCCGCGAGCTTCCCGAGGCGAGTGTGTATGTCTTTGATAACTGCTCCAGTGATGAAACCGCCGCAATCGCGGCCGAGCACGAGGCGATCGTTATCAAGGAGCCGCGACGGGGCAAGGGCTTTGTCGTCGATGGAATGTTTGACAGGGTTCAGGCCGATGCCTACGTCATGGTGGATGGCGATGATACGTATCCCGCGGAAGACGTGCACGCCCTCCTGAAGCCGGTTCTGGATGGTAATGCCGACATGACGGTTGGCGCGCGGCTTGATTCACATGCCGAGACGGCCTTTCGGCCCATGCATATGTTCGGCAACAATTTGATCAGGAGGCTGGTCAACTGGCTGGGACACGCGAGGCTCACGGACATCATGAGCGGCTATCGCGCGTTCAGCCGCCGCGTTGTTGAGCGGTTGCCGGTCGTCTCGGGCGGGTTCGAGGTCGAGACGGAGATGACAATTCAGATGCTGTACTACCGAATGAAGATCGTGGAGGTCCCGGTTCATTACCGAGGCCGGCCCGCCGGCAGCGAAAGCAAGCTCAGGACTCTTCGGGACGGTTCCAAGGTGCTTTGGAAGATCTTCACGCTCTTCCGGTCGTACAAGCCGCTGACGTTCTTCGGTTCGGTCGGCGTATTGTTCTTCATCTGCGGGATACTGGCGGGGATTCCGCCGATTCACGATTATGTTACGACGGGCAAGGTGCCTCATTTCCCCCTGGCGATCCTCGCTACGGGGCTGATGATCATCTCCGCCGGCAGCGTGTTCGCGGGGATACTCCTGCATTCGCTGAATTGGCGATTGATGGAGATGCACAGTGTGATGAGCAGGAAGCTCAAGGGACGCTGAATGTGTGACCGTGTCTTGAGCTGCCGGGCGGCCTGAGTCTTCGACAGGCGCCGGGTGCGTCAGGCGGGATCAAGGATGGGAAAAGGCTTCATGACGGAAGACACAACAGCCCTGCGATCGGACCCCACCAGCCGGACTCATCCGGTGCTGTCAATCGTGATACCAACGTACCAGGAGGCGGAGAACCTGGGCGCGTTGGTCGAGGGGATCACGGCGGCGATTTCGGAATTGAACATCCCCTATGAGATCATCATCGTGGACGACGACAGCCGGGACGGCAGCAGCGACATTGCCGCCGGCCTGAGCGAGCAGGGGCATCCCGTACGGATGATAACCCGCGTGGGCGAGCGCGGCTTGTCTTCCGCGGTGCTGCGAGGCTTTGACGAGGCCGAGGGCGACATATTGCTGTGCATGGACGGGGACCTGAGCCACCCGCCCGAGGCCATCCCGGATATCCTCAAATACCTGGAAGAGCCCGAGGTCGAATTCGTCATCGGCAGCCGATACGTTCCGGGCGGGTCCACCGAGAAAAAATGGGGCCTGTTCCGCTGGATGAACAGCAAGGTCGCGACGTTGCTGGCCAGGCCGTTCACCTCGGCCAAGGATCCGATGGCGGGCTTCTTCGCTCTGAGGCGGTCTGTATACGAACGGGCGGACACACTGAGTCCCGTGGGGTACAAGATCGGCCTGGAGCTGATCGTCAAGTGCCGCTGCAGGAACATTCGCGAGGTCCCAATTCATTTTGCCGATCGCAAACTCGGCCAAAGCAAGCTCAATCTGAAGGAGCAGGTGAACTATCTCAGGCATCTGAAGCGGCTGGCTGATGTCAAATATGGTGCGTTCTCTCGCTTCGGCCAGTTCTGCGTTGTCGGCACGTCGGGGGCGGTGGTTGATCTGTTCACGTACTGGGTTCTGCTGTCTCTGACCGTGCCGATCATGCTGGCCCGGGCGATGGCGATTTGGGTGGCCATGACCTGGAACTTCTGGCTCAACCGGCGGTTTACTTTCAGTTACAGCCGGCGGTGGAATGCTTTCAGCCAGTACTTTCGTTTTGTGGCAACTTGCCTGCTCGGGGCCGTAATCAGTTGGTCGGTGGCCATGGGGCTGACCGAGCTGAGCGGCTTCTTTAAGGGACACGTTTTTCTTGCGGCGGTCTGCGGCATTCTTGTCGGCACGATCTGCAATTTCCTTAGCTCGCTGAAATGGGTCTTCAGGCGCCGTGAGCCGGCAAGGACATAGGGTCGGGAAGCATGGCCATAACAGCCAATATCCGGAAAAGGAAGCATCTCCTTGTGGTGTTTGTTGCCGCCCTCCTGGTCCGTGTTGCCTTTGCAATGTGGAGTTGGTCGGGATTCTATGCCTTCCCCCAGAGCGGAATGTCCAGGCTGTACTTCAAGGAGGGGTACGCCATCGCCGCCGGATACGGGTACGTCACCGGCTTTACCAAGAAGGGGCACGACGTCCTCGGCAAACTCTACGGCCGCGTCAATGCTGAAGGCATCCGCGCGACGCCCGAGATTGCTCAACCTCTGGCCGCCGAGGATGTTCGAATTGAAATGGTGCATCCTCCGGGCATGTCGCTGTTGGTCGCGGGCATCAACCGCGTTTTCGGCATACCGGCCGACGTGCCAATTCAGGTCATCAGCATTCTTCTGGATTCCATAGCCGCTGTCCTGATCTGGTGGGTGGCGGCCACTTTTCTCAGCGCGCGAATGGGAGTGGCGGCGGGGCTGGTCTATGCGTTCTTCCCGCCGTTGGCTCACGCAGCCGCGGCTTCCAGGATGCCGGTCGGAATGTGCAGCTTCTTCGTGATCGCGTGCCTGGTCTGCGTTCTCCAGGCGACACGTTGCCGGGCAGGCAAGGCGCTGGCATGGTACGCGGCTGCGGGGCTGGTCCTGGGTCTTGGAAGCTACCTGAGGCCGGACTATCTGCTGATGCCGGTGTTCATGTTCCTGGGCTTGTGGGCGTTCACGCGTCGCTTTTTCCGTTCCGCCGGCGCGATGATCCTCACGCAGGTGTTGGCGATTGTGACGCTGTTGCCGTGGGCTTATCGGAATCATTCGATATGTGGCCGGTGGGTGCTGACGTCCACCAGTGTCGGGGCGACGTTGATTGTAGGCCTGGGCGAGTATGACAATCCCTGGGGCTTTGGCGGTTCGGACGTTGATCGGGCCAGAGAGGTAAAGGCCCAGGGAATTGCACATCCCTGGAGCTCGGAGGGGGATGTATACTTCAGGGGGCTGTTCTGGAAGAGCGTTAAGCAAAAGCCTCTGGCTTATGTTATGACAATCGTGCGGCGAGTGCCGCTTGTGCTGGCCACGCCGTTTACCTTTGGATACGAAAACCCCTGGAAAACCCAGCACTTCAGCGAAGCAAGGGAGGCCGGAGACGACAGATACCAGGTCGTAAAACGGCGCCCGCTGTATGTCCTGGCGGCCTATTGGGATCGACTGGCCATGGGTGGATTGGTCTTGACGTCCATCCTTGCGTCTGCCTTCATGCTGATAAAGGAGCGGCGGAGCTTCGGCCTGTTGCTGCTGCTGTTCAGTCCCCATCTGTACTCAATAGCAAGCCATATTGTTACGCACCTGGAACCCAGGTTCCTGATGCCCAGCATTTTCTCAGCCTTGATTGGCCTGGCCTACGTGCTTTCTCGCGGTTGGCGAGATCGATTCGCAACGTGCTGCGAATCTTGATTGGAAGGATGAGCAAGAAACGGGCGCCGGTTATGACACAGGGCGGCGGATTGAGATTACTCGCTTACATCGTCGGTCACGGGCACTCCGGCTCAACCTTGTTGGACATGATCCTGGGGTCTCATTCCCAGATGGTCTCCCTGGGAGAGGTGGACCGGGTGCACTCTTTCTTCTTCAGGCCGAACGCCGTCTGTACGTGCGGCAAGCCGTTCCCGCAATGCGCCTTCTGGAAGGAAGTCTACGACAGGGTCGGGAATGTTACGGGCATACCAATATCAGAATTGCCCTACAGGATGGAGCTTCGCAAGGGGGTTCTCAGAAAACGCAAACGCCGGGTACCGTCAATTGTGGAGCCGTTCCTGCTGCTGGGCAATCGGACTTTGTTTGAGGCGGGCTGCCGTGTTCTCCCCTGGCTGATGAAATACAAGAGGTTCGCACAGAACAACAAGATCATTCTTGATGCCGTTCAGCAGGTATCCGGCGCGCCTGTGCTGGTCGATTCATCGAAGAATGCGGTACGCATGAAGCTCCTCTACTTCACATACCCGAAGCGGATGAAATGTATCCAGCTGGTGCGAGATGGGCGTGCCGTGGCTGCTTCCTATCTGCGCCGCGGGCAGATGGACAGCATGAGATCGATCGCCCGGATGTGGGCGCGGCGAAATCTCTACACGGAAGCCATGATTGCCTCGATGCCGAAAGGCCGGGTTACTTTCCTGAGATACGAAGATCTCTGCCGCGAGCCGGAACAAGCCGTCAGGGATATCTGTGCGTTCCTGGGTCTGGAATTTGAGCAGGATATGCTTCGATTCACCGCGACGGCCAAGCACAACATCTGCGGAAACCCAATGCGGTTTGAGGCCGGTGACAGCATCGAGCTTGATGAAAGATGGCGCGATGAGCTCTCGGATGAGGACAAAGCCACTTTTGAGAAAACCGCCGGCTGGTTGAACCGGAAATACGGTTATTCCAAATGACGATCTGAGTTGCGAGCTGAGCCTCACACTTGCAACGCAAACCTGAAGGGCAAAGGGCGTGAAGCGTTTAAGAATTGCCGTTGTTGTCGGGACCAGACCCGAGGCCATCAAGATGGCGCCGGTCTATCTGGCACTGAAGAAAGATCGTCGCGCCGAGACGCTTCTGCTGGCAACGGCACAGCACCGCCAAATGCTGGACCAGGTGCTCTCGGTATTCGATATCAACGCGGACGTGGACCTGGACCTGATGAGGCCGGACCAGACGCCTTCGGAAGTGGCCGCAAGGGTCGTTCGGGGCGTGCAGAAAGTGCTCTCGGACATGAAGCCCGATGCGGTGCTGGTCCATGGTGATACCACGACGTGCCTCTGCTCGGCGATGGCGGCGTTCTATGAGAAGATTCCGGTCGGCCACGTGGAGGCCGGGCTGCGGACATACAATTTGGACGCTCCCTGGCCGGAGGAGATGAACCGACGGCTGACCGATCCCATCTGCCGGTGGTGCTTTGCCCCAACCAAACGTGCTGCGGACAACCTCCGGGCCGAGCGGATCCCCGAAGAGAACATTTTTGTAACCGGCAACACGGTGATCGATGCTCTGCTTATGGTCAGGGACATGGTACGCAGGGAAACACCCGAGGTGCCGGGCCTGCCCCAGGGCGCTCTGGACGGCCGGCGGCTCATCCTTGTGACGGGGCATCGGCGCGAAAGCTTCGGCAAGCCGTTCGAAGAATTCTGCCTGGCCCTCAAGGCGGTGGTCCGGGCCCATCCGGATACCGTCCTGGTTTATCCCGTGCACCTGAACCCCCACGTTCAGAAGCCCGTTAACGACATCCTGGGCGGCGAAGATCGGGTTTACCTCATCGACCCGATCGAGTACCTGCCCTTTGTTCACCTGATGGACCGCTGCCACCTCATTATCACCGACTCCGGAGGTATCCAGGAAGAGGCCCCGTCATTGGGCAAGCCCGTGCTCGTGACGAGGGCGGTTACCGAGCGGCCCGAGGCCATGGAGGCCGGCCTGGCAAAGCTGGTCGGCACGGACCAAAGCAGGATCGTCGCCGAAGCCGGGAAATTGCTGACGGATCCCGATGCATATGCCGCCATGTCCGGCGGGCGGAACCCATACGGCGACGGGCGTGCCAGCCAGAAGATTGTGGATGTGCTGTGCGGCAATGAGTAGAGGAAAACTGCTGACTGAGGCCTGATGATGCGGATTGCCGTAGTCCATGGAAATGACGGCTCGGACGTGCGGATCGGGAAGATGTGCCGGTCGCTGTCTAAGATGGGACACGATGTGCACTTCATCGGCTGGGACCGAAGACCCGATACCGAGAAGGAAATTGACCTGGGCCGGGCGACTCCGCACATCATTGTGCGCAAGACGCGTCTTGGCCGCGCCAGCTTGACCGGGCAGTTTCACTTCTTCCTGCACATTGCCCGTGTACTTGCGAAGCTGCGCCCACAGACCGTTCAGTGCGTTAATGAAGACTTCGCGCTTCTCGTATTGCCGTTTCGCGGGCTGTTCTATCAACGGCTCGTCTGTGATGTGTTCGATTCGCTTGTTGACCGTCACAGCCACAGGTCGCCGCCGATACTCTGGGGCCTGCGCATTATTTCCGAGCTCGTTCGGAACGGTGCCGACCGGCTGATCGCCACTGATGCGGCGCGTTTCAAACGGTTTGGGCGTTATCGCCGCAAGTGCGTGATCGTGGAAAACGCGCCGGAGGATCCGGGCGACGAGCTCTCGCGCGGCTGTCCCTCTGGCGCAATCAAGGTCTACGTGGCAGGCTCACTCAGCCAGAACAGGGGGTTGAGGCAGATTATCGAAGTGGCGGAGCGTGTTGGGGATCTGGAGATCGTTTCCGCGGGCTGGTTGTACGACGACTATGCCAGCCGCGTTTTCGCCGTGCATCCCAAGGTGTCCTTCAAGGGCATTGTAACCGCCCGCGAATCCCTGCGGCTCGCCGCTGGGTGCGACGCGGTGCTGGCCTTCTATTCCCCCACGTCGGTCAATAACCTCTACGCCAGCCCCAACAAAATCTACGATGCCATGAGTGTCGGCCGGCCCGTAATCATCAACAGCGAAGTACGCGTTGCTCAGTGGATTCTGAGCAACAACGTCGGCTGGGCCTGCGGGTACGACGATACCGAGGGCCTGGAAGAGATAGTGTTGGGCCTGGCGCCGGCCAGGGCGTCGCTGCCGGCTTCGGCCGCGCGGCTGAGAGAATTGTACGTCCGAGGATGCACTTGGGAACGTATGGAGAAACGTCTGATGATGTTGTACGAGTCCTTGGCACGTGTGGCCTTGGGGGGAGAAAGCCCGGCCTGTCCGCTGCTACAATGAAGTATCAGGAGGCTTGCGTAAGTCCGGTTATCTGCGAAGGATAAACTGATGAGAAACGGCTCTCTTTGGCCGATTTATATTGTCATGGTCTGCGTGGTTGAAGGCGCAAAACAGTTTTTGATGCTTATCTAAACGAACGGGATGCGGCAGCGTGGAGTTCGTTGACAGATTTGAATCCTTTATAAAGGTGGCCGGGCGTGGCGGTACCGTCCTGCTCGTGCTGGTGTTTGTTATCATTCCTGCCCTGGCATTAGCCCGCAGGCACTGGTGGCTGGTGGCGATCTTTGTTGGTGCGCTGATGTTCGCCGGCTTTGAGAACAGTGCAATCGATTCCGGGTCCGTACTCCTGCGATGGCTGATAATGTTCGTATTGGCCACTTGCTGTATGTACGGGATGAAATCTCCCGGCCCCGGCGCAATCATGTTGGCGGCAATAGCGGTGATTGGCATCCTGACGGCCCCGCTGGCTCCTAACCCGATGTGGGCGCTGCAGTTCTCCGGTCTGTTCTTCATCCTGACAGTTCCGATGGCGGCGGCCATTGCGGACCGGCTGCGTACGATGGCGGATGTGAGGAAGTTTCTGAAGATTGTGTTGGTGTGCGCCGGGATTTGGGTGGTCCTCCAGATGTTTTCATTAAGATCGCTTGTGGAGGCAACCCGATTCGAAGGTGCCGGCAAGACGTCGGGACCGTTCGCGTTTACTGGGGGCCTGATGTTGCCGGTGGCGCTTTGGGGGGCGCTTGGAAAGGGGCCGATCTGGTGGCGGATGTATTGTGGAGTGACAGGAACCCTGATTCTCTTGCTGATTGCGATCAGCGGCTCGCGCACGGGCACTTTCTCGGGGGTGATCGCGTGCCTGCCGCTTCTGATCGCTCGATTCGGCGTCAAGAGGATACTTCTGACTTCCCTGCTGATCGTAATGGGGCTTGGATTAGTCTGGAGCGTTCTGACCTTCATGCCGGAGCACAAGGACTTCCTGATGGGACGGTACATCTCCACGGATACCACCGGGCGGGTTGAGCGATGGACTTTGGCCTTGAACGAGTGCCTTGAGTCGCCCTTGCTGGGCGCCGGGGTCGGTGCGGACCGGATACTCGGGTATGGTCCCCACAACGCCTATCTGATAATCTGGCTCACTCATGGGTTCTTCGGGTTGATGCTCTTTGCGGGGGCCCTGACGACAATCCTGTTCCAATCCTTAAAGCTGATATTCGGCCGGATGGGCGATCAGGCAAAGGACATCGGGCGGCTGTTTTGCGGCATAATCATGGGAAGCATGATCGCCGGCTTCTTTGTGGGAAAGATGAACAGCTCGAGTAACGTTGTCGCATTCTTTGTCATCATGTCGAGTGTAATCGTTTACCGGACGATAAAGATATCGTATGAGGCGGTGGACACGGTCGTCCAGTACGAGCAGTCCTTGCAGTCGATCACAAACGAGTATGAGTTCGAGGAGCAGCTGCGGCAATACTATGGATCGTAATTGGTCGAGGTTTTTGAGGGTTTGCGTCTGAACGGACGAGATACGGCGACATGGAGTTTATTTCAAGACTAAAGGATTTTGTTCAATCGGGCGGCGGCCTCGGCGGCGCCATGCTCGCGTTGGGGTTCTTCGCGCTTGTCGGCATGGGATTGGTCCGTAAGCGCTGGTGGCTGATCTCCATCTTTGTCGGCGCGCTGATGTTCGCCGGCTATGATGTACCGGCAATTGACGCCGGCTCGGTGCTCGTACGGTGGCTGGTAATGTTCGTGCTGGCCCTCACATGTGTTCACGGAATGAAATCTCCCGGACTCGGCGCGATCCTGATGACGGGAGTAGCCGTCATGGGAATTATGACAGCCCCGATAGCTCCCAACGCGATGTGGGCCATCCAGTTCTCCGGCCTGTTCTTCATCCTGACATTTCCCATGGCTGCGGCCATTGCGGACGAGCTGCGGACAATGCTGGATGTAACGAGGATTCTTAAGATTCTGCTGGTGGGCGCCGGGATTTGGGTCTGCCTCCAGGCGGCGGCGCTGCCGGGGCTTGCAGTCGGCAGACGATTCACCGGGGCCGGCGAGACCTCGGGAGCCTTCGCGTTTACAGGGGGCCTGATGCTGCCGGTAACTCTTTGGGGAGTCCTTTCAGGCGGGTCGAAGTCTTGGAAGCTGTATTCGGCCGTCACGGGCACGCTGATCCTGCTGCTGATTCTGCTGAGTGGCTCGCGAACGGGCACGTTCTCCGGCCTGATTGCGTGCATGCCGCTTATTCTGGCCCGATTCGGCATAAAGAAGGTGGCTCTGGGCTTTGTGCTGATCGCCATGGGGTTGGGACTTGTCTGGGGCGTTGTCAGCTACATGCCGAAACACAAAGAGTTCCTGCTGGATCGCTACATTTCCACCGACACCACCGGGCGGGTTGAGCGGTGGGAGATGGCTTTGGAGGAAGCTCTTGATTCGCCCTTCGTGGGCCAGGGCGTTGGTGGGGAGATTGTGGCATCGGGAGTTGCGCCGCACAACGTCTATCTGGTGATCTGGCTCACTCATGGAGCGGTGGGGTTGCTGCTGTTTCTGGGGGGCATGATCGTAATGCTCGTGCATGCAGTGACGCTTATGGGCAAACGGACCGGTAGTCAGGCCAAGGATGTGGGCCGGCTGTTTGCCGGAATAATGCTGGGATCCATGGCGGCCGGCTTCTTCGTGGCCAAGACCAACAGTCCAAGCAACGTCATCGCATTCTTTATCATCCTGACCAGCGTGGTCGTTCAGCGCACCAGGGTGATCTCGAAGAAACTGCGGAGCACGGTCGATACCTTCGATCACTTCATAGAGACGAGCAGAAGCGAATATCATTTCGGGGAGCTCCTGCGGCAATACTATGGATCGTAAGGGGAAGGCCCAGCCGCTCATCGGAACAAGACGCAGTTCACTTCGAGGAGACTGACCGCGCGAGACTATGAGGATTCTGGTCATACATCAGTATTTCTTAGCCGGCGGCGACCCCGGCGGGTCGCGATGGAACCAGTTCGCCAAGTACTGGGCGGCCAGGGGACATCAAATAACCGTCCTGGCCGGCAACCAGGACAGCACCACGGGCACGACGTATCCCGACTGCAAGGGCAGGCTCGTGACGCCGCAGCGCGTCGCCGGGAACATAACCGTGCTTCGCTGTCACGTCAGCAGGCATTACCGCAGCGGGACAAAGCTTGGACGGGCCTGGGCCATTCTAACGTTCATGTTCTCGAGCCTGGTGGCCGGCGTGACCCGCACGCCCAGGCCGGATGTGATTGTTGCTACCAGTCCGCCGTTGGGCGTTGCCTTGTCGATGTGGCTGCTGTGCATATGGCATGGGGTTCCCAGCGTTTTCGAAGTGCGTGACCTCTGGCCGGATTGCTTTGTGGAGACGGGCCTGACGAGCAATCCGCTGATTCTTTGGCCGCTGTACAAGCTGGAATGGCTTGCGTATCACCGCAGCCGGTGGGTGAACGTGCTGACCCCCGCCTTTGAGCGCCGGCTTCTGGAGCGCAAGGGGGTTCCGCGATCCAAGATGAGCATGATCCCCAACGCGGCCGACCTGGATATCATGAAGCCGGGCCCCAAGGACAACGAGGTCCGAAAGGAACACGGCCTGGAGGGCAAGTTTGTTGTCAGCTATTTCGGCGCGCACGGTTGGCCCAACATGCTGGACCAGCTTCTGGACGTTGCGGCACTGATCAAGGAAGAGATGCCGGATGTCAGGATTATGCTGGTAGGGGACGGGATGGAGAAGGACCGGCTCGTCGAACGGGCCAAGCGGGAGAATCTGTCCAATGTGATCTTCGTGGACCCCGTGCCCAAGCAGCAGGTGGGCGACTACATCAATGCATCGGACGCCTGCACGGCCACCCTCAGGAACATGCCTCACTACAATATGTATTACCCCAACAAGGTTTTCGATTACATGTGCTGTGGGCGGCCTGTCATTATCGCCATCGACGGCGTGGCCAGGGACCTCGTGGAACGGTCAGGCACGGGCATCTTTGCCGAGCCGGGCAACGCCGGAAGCTTCCGCGAGGCGATTTTGCGCCTGCGCGACGATCCAGCCCTTGCCGAGCGCATGGGCAAGAATGGCCCGCCGTTCGTGCGGGAGAATTTCTCACGAGAGAAGCTGGCCGAAAAATACCTGGGGATTGTCCTGGACGTGGCGGCGGATAAGGGGACCTAAGGTGAGCGAGCAGCAGCACAAGGCCGGGCCTGTGAAAGTTTCCATATCCCAGGAGCCGGCCCCCGCCTGTGACGCCTTCGTCCGCCAACAGCCCGAGGGCAGGGCCGCCCACCTGCCTGCCTGGGGCCAAATGGTCACGCGAGTGTTCGCCCACAAGACGTTCTATCTGGTCGCCCACGAGGGCGATGACGTCAGCGGCATCCTGCCCCTGACGCACGTGCGGAGCAGGCTCTTCGGGAACCGTATGGTGTCACAGGCGTTCAGCAACTACGGGGGGCCCCTGGCCGGCAGCTCCGACGCGCGGAAGGCCCTCTACGACCGGGCCGTCGAGCTGGCCATGGAGCACGGCTGCGAGTCAATCGAGTTTCGCAACGTCCAGCCGCTGCCCTATGACCTGCAGTCGCGCGAAGGCAAGATGGTCATGTGTCTGCCCCTGCCCGACGAGGCGGAAGAGTTGTGGGGTGGCTTCAAGGCCAAAGTCCGCAACCAGGTCCGCAAGGGGGAGAAGTCCGGCATCCGCACCGCGTCCGGCGGGCAGGAGCTGCTGGACGAGTTTTACCGCGTCTATACGATCCGCATGCATGAGCTGGGCACGCCGGGCTATTCGCGCAAGCTCATGCAGGGAATACTGGAGACGTTTCCGCAGGACAGCCGGATCTTCCTGGTGAGGCTGGGCGAGTTGACCGTCGGGGCTGCGTTTACGACCTGCTTCAACGGGTTTGTTGAGATTCCCTGGGCGGCCACACGCGTCGAGTATAACAATCTCTGCCCCAACGTCCTGCTGTACTGGACGGTGCTTAAGCACTACTGCACGGCCGGCGCCTCTCGATTTGACTTCGGCAGATGCACGGTCGGCAGCAGCACGCATCGCTTCAAGAAGCAGTGGGGCTCCGAGCCGGTGACGCTGCATTATCAGTATTGGGTCCGGGCCGGGCGCGAGCTTGATATCCAAAGCCCGGACAATCCCAAGTATCGAAGAAGAATAGAGTTGTGGAAGAAGCTCCCGCTCTGGGCCAGTCGTCTGCTCGGGCCGAAAATAAGCCGAGGTCTCCCGTAGCGGGCGCCGCAGCGCCCAAGCCCAAGGATGCATGAACGATACGCTGAGCACAAGTAACGATTCATCCGGCATCCGCGTGGTCGCCGCCGGTCGCGAGCATCTGGCCGAAGCGGTCTCCTGTCACGCCGACGCAATGGCCCACGAGGTGATAGCGCTTCTGGGCCCGCGATTCATGCGAGCCCATCACAGGTTCTACATCGATCAGCCGGATGGGATCTGCCTTGTGGCGCTGGACGACCAGACCGGGCGCGTGGCCGGCCTGGTAATGGGCGGTGGGTCGCACCTGCGCCGCCGCTTCCTGCGAAAGTACGCCTTGCGTTTTGGGCTGCTGGTGCTGTGGAAGGCGCTGACCAGCCCTGCCGTCCGCGCCCGCATCCGGCTGGCCGTGCGGGGCAAAAAGCAGTGCGACTGTCCACCGGAGCCTTCGGAGTCATGGGCCGTCCTGCTTTGGCTGGGTACCCATCCGGACTTCCGCAGGCGGGGGGTCGGCCGGGCGCTGGCGGAGGCCTTTGGCAATGAATCTGCTCGTCGTGGCTACAAGAAGGCCCGCCTTACCGTCGCCGTCGACAACGCGCCCGCCATCGAGCTATACAAGAAAGCCGGCTGGAAGATCATTGGGACCGCCGGGTCCCTGCACCACCTTGAGCGGGATATAGACTAGGCAAGTTACCTGCGCGCTCACCTGACCGCAACGCCGCCATGATTCATGCACTTACCATAGACGTCGAGGATTACTACAGCATCCTCAGCCGCGACTGGTTGAACGCGGACCGTCCGCCGACAGATGCCGTGGTCCGCAACACCGAACGCATGCTCGAGCTTCTCGGTGGATATGGCGTGAAGGCCACGTGCTTTATTCTGGGAGAGGTGGCGGCTGCGTTCCCGCAGCTTGTCCGGCGGATCGCTGATGCCGGGCACGAGCTGGGCGTACACGGATACAGCCACCGGCAGGTGTTCAAGCTTTCGCGTGAGGAGTTTCACCGCGGGGCGGCGGATACGAAGAAGCTTGTTGAGGATGCCGGCGGGAAGGGGGCCGACGGCTATCGCGCTGCGGCGTTTTCAATCGGGCCTGACACGCAGTGGGCCCTGGAAGTGCTGGCCGAAGCTGGATTTAGGTACGACAGCAGCGTGTATCCCATAAGGGGAAGGCGTTACGGCTGGCCCGGGTTTCCGCTGGACATCCACGAGATGGCCCTGCCCGGCGGCCTGCGGATCATAGAAGCTCCGATGTCGGTGGTGACAGTGCTGGGCAAGGCGCTTCCGGCCTGTGGGGGAGGGTACATTCGGCACATGCCGTACTGGTATACCCGATGGGCCATTCGGCGCATAAGCCGCGTCCGCCCGGCGATCGTCTACCTGCATCCGTACGAGATTGACGTGGACGCCCCGACACCTGAGATGCAATCGGCCCTGGCCGAGGCTGAGAAACCGGCGAGGAAATTCCATTGCCTTCAATTGCGAAATCGACAGACGGTCCATCGCAAGCTTACCCGCCTGCTCGGGTCATTTCAGTTTGCGCCGCTGCGAGAGGTGATCGACGCGGCACTGCCGCCGCGGTAGCCCCACATCGACGGCCCAATCGGCCGCTTTATCCACGCGACAAATCCGACGGCATCGTAAACATGCCCTGCTCGTAACGGAGCATCAGCATCCCGTCAGTCCAGCAGTTGGGCTCTATAGCCGGCGTGCGGCCCAGGAGCAATTCAAGAAGCCATTTGGGTGAGTCTGCGCCGGCCTGGATCGACAAAGGCACGCCCCCGCCGAAGCGAGGATTGATTTCAATGAACACCACGCGGTCGTCCGGGGTCAGGAAGCACTGGACGGTGATCATGCCGGCGCATCCGCCCAGCGTCTCAACGAGCTTGAGGCTCTGGTCGATGATCCCCTGGTGGCGTACGGTCTGTCCCTTTGATACCTCGCCGCCGCGGACCTCGTCGCGTCGCCTTGGGACGGCACACAGCGGGCGCCCGTCAAAGTCGGCAAAGACGTCAACTGTGTACTCTTGTCCGTCTATGAATTCCTGGATGATCGATTCCGGCCGGGCGCTGCGGTGAAAGGCCAGCTCCTCGGCGGTGGTAATCTTGTGCACTTCGTGGCTGGAGCTGCCGAACCTGGGCTTGGTGAACAGTGGCAGCTGCGCCGAGTCGAGATCCTTTCCTGTGAGGATTTTCGGGGTGAGCAGGTCGTGCTCGGCCAGGAACTCGGCGGTCAGTATCTTGTCGGTGGCGATGCGGATGACCTCCGGCGAGGATACAATCGCTTTTGTGCCGGCCTGCTCGAACCGATCTTGTGCTTCGGCGAGGACCAACAGTTCCGTGTCGATCAGCGGGATCAGTGCGTTGATCTCATTCCGGCGGCAGTGCTCGAGCAGGCTGTCGATATATCCCGCTGAGTTGATTGTCGGCACGACGGCGGCGCGGTCGGCTACCTGGAGGGCGGGGGCCAGTTCCGACGAATCCGCGGCGTGGATGTTGAGGCGAATTCGCAGGTCGGTTGCGGCCCTGCGAAACTCACCGAGCAGCGAAACCCGCCGCCCGACCGACGTGAAGAGGATATTCAGAATCTTTGTGTCGACCGTAACGCCCGCCCGCCCCGGCCGCCTGGGCGGCGGCGTGACCATACCCATCTTGTGCAGGATAAAGCCGATTGCCGCCAGGAGCACCGCGTAGATTACGGCCGTGTACCGCGCCCTTACCATAATGGCCAGCACCACCGCAAAGAAGGCTGTGACGCCGGCCAGAATGTAGAACAGCACCACGACGCGTTTGACGGTCATTCCACGGTCGACGAGTTGGTCGTAGAGGTGGCTTCGATCTCCGGCGAAGATGCTTCGACGTCGCAGGACGCGGCGGACGACCGCCAGGCCCGTATCGATGATCGGCAGGGCAAAGATCCCGCAGGCGGCCAGGAACCACCGGATGTTGCCCTCGTAGCAGAACATGGCCATTGTCGCGGCCACGAAGAATCCCAGCAGCATGCTTCCGGAGTCGCCCATGAAGATCTTTGCCGGTGGCATGTTGTAGGGTAGGAAGCCCAGCACGGCCGCCGCCATGGCCAGGCAGAGTCCCACGCGGAGCTCGCTGTTGAAGGGGGCGTGTCCCCACATGGCCAGCCACACGGCCAGCGCGAGGAAGCCCAGAGCAATTATGCCGGTGACCCCGCCGCACAACCCGTCCAGGCCGTCAAGAAGGTTTGTTGCGTTGCACGTGGCGATTACGAGGAGCACGCATATCGCCGCGCTGACAACGCTCAGCAGCAATTCGGGCGTTTCGAAGGGCATGTAGGCAAGGATGACCGTGGCCATCCGGGTGCCCACACCACCGGCCAGGAGGATTGCCGCCGCCAGGACCTGTCCACAAACCTTTTGCCGCGGCTTGATGCCGCGAATGTCGTCGAGAAGCCCCACAACGGTGATAACAACGCTGCTCAGGGCGATGGCCAGCAGGTTCCAGAGAGGATTGACCGCCAGCTCTGAGAGGTTGCCCTCCGGCAGGAACTGTTTTATCGCGGACCAGCCTGCTTGCATCTCGGGCATGATGCAGATGTACGTGGCCAATCCGGCGAGCAACCCCAGACACATGGCGATGCCCCCGAGGTACGCGATGGGTCTGCCGTGGGGCTTGAGCAGGTCGTCGGGGCGATCGACCAGCTTGGCCTTGTATGCGATGAAACGGACCAGCGGCGTCGCGACCAGCGCCACACCGAGCGCGACGGCGCCGACGGGCCACTGGCCCTGAAGCACTTCCAGCCATGTGTGCTGCGGCTGATCCATAATCTGCACCTGTCAGGGGCCGACCTCTGGGCCAATGTCGATGGTATATATGTTCATCGGCAACCCATGGTGCTCGCGCGTTAGCGCCAGTTCGAATCCGCACCGGCGGTGGAAGCTGTTCGCCTGATCCATATCGGCCCCGACGCATAGTTTCACCCGCTCGATGCCGCGCCGGTTGAACTCCCCCAGGGCGGCCTGCATGAGCGCCTTGCCGATTCCCTTGCCCCGCGCCTCGGGCGAAACGGCCATGCTGATAATCTCCGCCGGCGGCAGCTCTGGGCCCATATCCGCCGGATACCGCAGCGTCTGCCATATCCGCTTGATCACCGACGGGCGAAGGATGAACCGGGTCAGAGGAAGGGCCATGAGCAGGCCGCGCCGCAGCAGGCACTGTCTGTAAAGCCTGCCGATACTGTCGGCGCAGGCGATAAAGCCGCCCACCCCGCCGTCTTCGGCCTCCCAGACATAGCCGAACCCCGACGGGCAGGATGGGATGGCCACGTATATCTGCCTGAGGAACATGCTGCCAAGACTGGAAATGAAACCGGCACGGATGCCTGTTCGATGCATTTCGGCTACGGCCCGGGAATGCCGCTTTGCCATGGTTACGATATTGTTACTCAAACCTTACCCTTCCGCCGCTCAGTTTCCGGACGGCCGACGCCAACTTGCGATCGCCTTTGCCGCGGAGCAGCAGCGTTTGCGGTGTCCGGCCAACTACCAGCTTGCCGGCCGGGGCCATCTCCGCCGCAGCTATGATTGAAACCACGGACACCGGCAGATCAACGTGCCCGTGCATCACCAGCGTCGGCGCCGGTTCCTTCCGCCCGTAATACTCAGACTGCCAACCCTCGGGGGTGGGAGATTCCTCACCCGTCGCCATCTCAACGGTCATTTCGTTTGCGGGCGCCAAGTCAACGGTTACATCGTTACCGGAGATGTCGGCATGCCAGGAGTTGTCCTCACGCCGCCAGTCAGCCGGACAGAGCCGCCATCGCACGGCCAGGTCGTGCCGGCCGGACCCGAGGATGTCATCCACGATGACATACGCATCGTCGATGCGGCAGATGGTGCGGCGATGCGTCACCGCCCCGCCCAGTCGCCGGTAAGCATAGTGCTCGCCCTCGAAGCAGCCCACTCGCCCGTCGGACGAGGTCTGGAATCTCCGGACGTTTGCCCTGGTCCACCTGAAGTAGAGGAACCGCGGCCCCTTGACCATCTGGTCTTCGCCGTCGATTTGGGCGGTGTTGTGAGCGGCCGTCGACAGGAAGTAGTGGTTCCAGGGGGCCTCGCAGCAATACATGTAGCTGCCCGCATCTCGCAGGACGTTAACGCCCTTGTACCAGAGGTCGACGTGCAGCATGTCTGCCTGCGAAGGTCGATGCCGGTAACTGTGGCAGCGCGTCATGGCCCAGGAATCGCCCCCGCGGAGGATGTAGTATCCGCCGCCCGCCGCGGCGAAGCTGCTTGTGCGCTCGCTCTGCCGGACGGGAGCATCCGTCGCCTTCGGGCCGAAGAGCCACAGCATCTTCTCGTCCCACGGCCCCGGCTGAAACAATCGCTCGCGATTGACCAGATAATGCGCAGCCTGTGCCGCCGGGCGAAAATCGGTGTAATCGCACGCGCTGAGCGGCAGGACCAGTGCGCCGTCGTTGGCGCCGTAGTTCGGCGTGCGTCCGGTGGCCGGGTCTACCATCTCGGCCAACCAGTTCGCAGCCCGTCTGAAACGGTCCGCGACAATCGGCGGCAGCGTCTGGTCGTTCAGCTCGGCCAGACGAATTGCCCACAGCAGATCGTCAATCATCACTCGGTGATAGTTCAGGCTGTGCTGAACGTAGGAGCCGTCGTCGTAAATCTGTCGGGCGACTTCGGCGGCCAGTATCTTCAGCCCGCGTTCACGCCACCGTTGGGCCGGCTGGAACTCGCCGAACAGCAACCCCACGGTCCACAGGCCTACGGCCTCGCTGATTGCGTGATTGTTGCCCTGCATGCGGGCCTGGTTGATGTTGACGCTGATATGTATGCCCGTCTGCCACGCCAGGCGGCTGAGCGCCCAGAGTCTCTCGGCGGTGGCGGCCTTGCTCGGCAGGGTGGCGATTGCGCCGAACAACATAGCCATCAGGCGGAAGGTCATCTCCTGCCCGCAGGCCCAGGCTGTCGTGAGCTGCGGGGGGTTCTGCTCGATCCACGCGTCGAACATCTGCCAGAAGCTCTCAGCCCACTTTTCATCCCCGCTTCGTGCGTAGGCGCGGGCGAAAAAGTACGCCAGCGAAAAGCGCGACGGTTCCCAAATGAGCTTGATGTCGTGCTGCGGCGCGCCGCCATACCCAGCCAGCCAGTGCTCACCGACCGGCCAGTCGACCCCGTGCACGGGATCCCGGTTGAAGCGGGGCGGCCAGCCGATCGCACCGTACCAGTTGCTGAAGAAGAGATACTCACCGGCCAGGGCGTTCTGCGCCACCGTCAGGACTCTCTGGCCCCAGAGATCATCGTCCGCCACGCCGCTAAGTGCTTGCGGCGACGGCACGTGGAAGAATTGCTTTGCCCGCTGTGCCCAGAGGTTCGCCTGGTCGGCCTGATCTCCCTGGCACTGGCTTCGAAAAGCGCCCTCGCCGAAGGCGGCCGGCTGAAGGCGGCTGCGCAGGAGGCCGCTTCGTACGCGACAGGCTTGCAGCATCCGCCTGGGCAGGTTCCGCCATCCTACGCCTCTGGCGGTCCAGTAAAGTCTTGCAAGAGGGTTCATGTCCTTGTGTGGCCGCTCACGAAACGGCGGCGACGGCATCCTTAAGCCCCGCCACAACGCGGTCGACCTGCGCCTCGGTGAGATTGGTGAAAAACGGTATGGCGATCGTGCGTGCGGCGATGCGCTCGGTTACGGGAAAGTCACCCGGTTTCGTGCCGGCGGCTTCCATGATGTGCTGCTGGAGGTGAATCGGCACGAAGTAGTTGTTGCATTGGACGCCCGCCCCGCGCAGATGGGCGATGATCGCATCGCGGTCTTCCTGCGTGAACCGGTCCCCCAGGCGGATCACATAGACGAACCAGCTTACGTCATCCCCGCCGGTCATGGGCGGCAGGTGGATCTCGTCGACGCCGGCCAGTGCGCGGTTGTACATGTCGGCCGCCCGGCGGCGCCTTGCGAGGATATCGTCAAGTCGCCGGATCTGCGTCTCACCGAGTGCGGCGGCCAGCTCGCTCATGCGGTAGTTGTAGCCGAGGCGCACGTGCTCCAGCCACGCATCCGTGCCCCGCCCCTGGTTGCGGAGCGATCTGCACATGTCCCGGATGTCGTCGCGGTCGGTGACTATCATGCCTCCCTCGCCGGTGGTGATCTGCTTGTTCGGGTAGAAGGCGAACACCCCGCAGTCGCCGAAGCTGCCCGCCGCCCGCCCGCCTAACTGCCCGCCGAGGGCCTCGCAGCAGTCTTCGATCATGGGCACGGACCGCTCGGCGGCGATTCGCTCGTAGGCGTCGAAGTGGGCCGTGTTGCCGAAAGCCTCCACCGGGAGGATTGCCCTGGTCCGGTCGGTTATCGCCGCTTCCAGAACCTGCACGTCCATGTTGTAGCTTTCCGCGTCGATATCCACGAAGACGGGTTTCCCTCGTTCGAAGAGGATGCAGTTCGTCGATGAGATGAAGGAAAACGGAGTGGTGATTACCTCGTCGCCCTCGCCGATGCCCAGGGCCCTGATGCCCAGGTGCAGCCCGCTGGTGCCGCTGTTGACGCCGATGCCGTACTTGCGGCCGCAGCGAGCGGCGATCGCGGCCTCGAAGGCCTCGATCCGCGGGCCTATGCTCAACCGATCGCTTCCAAGCACCGCCGTGACGGCGTCGATCTCATCTTGCGTGATGTCCTGACTCGATAGTGGAATTACCGTTTCACTCACCACAGTACCTCAATCACTTCTTGCGGCCACGCAAGACAGGTGCATGGACGCGAATCACGTTCTCTGGACGAATTGTGGTAGGCATGGGCACTTCACCACACACGGCGGGCTTGAGCGCATTAAGCCAACTTACCGGCGATTTTCTCGGGACTGCCGGCTCCAGCCTCTTGTTTCTTGGGCGGCATGGACGGCTCGTACTTGGGCACGATTCTGCGCAAGGCCTCTATGATGGGCTTGCGCTCGTGGCAGGTCTGCAGGGCGGTCAATTCCTCGATCGCCTGCTGGACAACTTCCCATTCGGCGGGCCTGCTCCGCCAGACAAGAACCTTCGGATGTACCGTCGGTTCGATGTCCTCGCCTTTGGTGCGAAGCTCCTCGAACAGCTTTTCCCCCGGGCGGATGCCGGTAAAGACTATGTCGATATCCTCACCGGGACGGAAGCCGCTGAGGGTTATCATCTGGCGGGCCAGGTCAACGATCTTGACCGGCTCGCCCATGTCCAGCAGGTAAATCTGCCCGCCCGTGCCGGTGGCGGCTGCCTGAAGGACCAGCTGCGACGCCTCGGGGATCGTCATGAAGTACCGGGTCATCTCCGGATGCGTTACCCGCAGCGGTCCGCCCCGGGCGATCTGCTTGCGGAAGATGGGGACCACCGAGCCGGCCGATCCGAGAACGTTGCCGAATCGCACCGCCTTCAACTGGGTATTGCAGCCGTCGCGCCCGTTGAGAGCCTGGGTGTAGATTTCCGCGACCCGCTTGGTGGCGCCCATCACCGACGACGGGTTCACTGCCTTGTCGGTTGATATCATCACGAACTCGCCCACGCCGTATTCGACCGATGCGTCGGCGACGTTTTTGGTGGCGAGCACGTTGTTCTTTATGGCCTCCCATGGGTTCTGTTCCATCAGGGGCACGTGCTTGTGGGCCGCCGCGTGGATGACAACTTCCGGACGGTACTGCTCCCAGATCGCCATGGTATCCTGGCGGTCGAACACGTCACAGATGCAGACCGACAACGGGATGTCCGGATAGGAAGTGGCCAGTTCGTTCTGGATCTCAAACATGGGGTTCTCGGCCTGCTCGACGAGAATCAGGCGCGCCGGGCCGTATCTGCACACCTGCCTGCACATCTCCGATCCGATGCTCCCGCCGGCGCCGGTTATCAGGACGCGGCGATGGTGAAGGAATCGCGCCAGGGCCTCGTCGTCCAGCTCCACGGCTTCCCTGCCCAGAAGGTCGTGGATGTCGACCGGACGGATTTGCGAGACCGTCACCCGCCCGTCGATCAGGTCTTGCAGGCTCGGCAGCGACTTGAACTTCAGCTTCGTGCCGCTGCACAGCTCCACTACGCGAGACAGCTGTTTCCGCGTGGCGGACGGGATCGCTATGAAGATCTCGTCAATCTTGTGCTTCTTGCAGATCTGCGCGATCTCGCCCGTCCGGCCGAGCACCGGGGCGCCGTGAATCTGCAGGTACCTCCTTGTGGGGTCGTCGTCAACCAAACCGACCACGCGGTACCTTTCCACCCGCGTGCGGCTTATCTCCCGTATGAGGGCCTCTGCGGCGTCTCCAGCTCCCACGACCAGCAAACGCTGCACGCCCTCAGCGGCGGTGGGACGGAGCTCCTCGCGATAGAAGCGAAAGGCGAGCCTCGCGGTGGAGGTCAGAAAGACGGTGGCCAGAAAGTCCAGAAGCAGGATGCCCTTGGAGTACCACTGGAAGAAGACCGGAGGCCTGCGATGGAACGATATGGGGAGGTCGATGAAGAGAATTGAAAGGACGAATATTATCAGGGCCGACCACCAGCAGCCCTGAAGGATCTTGAAGATGTCACGGATGCTCGCGTACCGCCACCCACCGCGCAGAAGCTTCATCTTTGAGAATATGGTCATCTTGATCGTGATAAAAACCGGAAGCCACGGCAGGAAACTCTTGAAGAACCATTGCTGCTGCCACAGCCCGACCGCGTCAAAACGCACCAGGTACGCAAGCAGAAGCGAGAGGGAAAACAGCATGACGTGGAGCACAACGCTGGCCGCCAGGCGATAGCGCAGCAGCAGCGCCTCAAGCCACGTCAGCCTGCGGCCGTTTGCCGTGGCCGTGCTATGCTCTGTCGTTAAATCATCCATGGCCGTGTGCTATGCAGAAATCGGCGGAAACGCTCGCCTCTTAGTGAATCGACGTAAGAAGCAGCTCGGCTTAATTATAGTTGCACTCTATCTTTATGCGACGATGCAGCACGTGTCGGACAACGTAGGCCCACCTCCGCGTTGTGCCTACTATAATATACGACGTATCGGCGGGATAGATCGCTCTATTCTGGGATTGTCCCTGCGGCCTGGGCGGAATGTCCGGTCAGGGACTTTTCCACTGTCCCAGATAGAGGGCGGCGCCCTTCGGCCGGGAGAAATCGGCATCCTTCAGAAGTTCGTCCGGCAGGGTCCGTTTGGATACAGCGTATAATTTACGTTTCCGCTGTGCCTCGCGGAAGGCTTCATCGGCGGCGTATCGATCGGCGAAGCGGCCGAGATGCTCCACCGATACGCCCGGCGACAGCCCGTCGCGGGCCTGCACCAGCAGCAGCGGATATACGGCCGTGCTGTCGGCGATGATAACGCCGTCAGGACCGGCCTGCTTCAGCGCCGCCTCGGCGAACAGTTCGGCGGATTGCTCGTTGTTCTTCCATGGTACCAGCCAGTATCGCAGCTCGTCGCGACGCGGTAGTTTTCGCCTCTGTTGCGTGAAGGTGGGCTGGAGCCACACGGCCAGAAACGGGGCGCCTGCATAGAATACCGGCGGGACGATGACTGACAGCACGCAGGCGGCTATTGCCAGTCTGCGCAGGCGCCGGGAGGCATCAGCCAGCACCGCGACGCCGACCCCTGCAGCCAACGCCACCATCACCAGTGCAGGCAGCAGGAAGGTGAACTGGTCGGGTATGGGATACCGGATCACGAAAAGGACCTCGATGATCGTGACGGCCGCCAGCGCCGACGCGGTTGCGCCCCCCAGCTTTCGGCGCATGCGAACCCAGCCGATCACCGCCAGCGGGCCGAGGAAAGACACAAAGTTCATCGCGGCCAGGACCGCGTTGGCATGGTAGTTCCCTGATCTGGCCGAAACGTTCAGCACCGCCTGTGCATAGTCGTTGCCGAAAAGGGCCGATCTGATCGCGCCGGACAAGTCGCCGGTGCTGACGGCCAGGTGGACGGTCATGGCGATATACGGCCCCGCGCCGAGGCAGTATGCCCCAGCGGCCGCCGCCAGCGACCAGGTCGGAACCTTACGCCGCAGGACCAGGATTATTGCGGTAATGGCGTAAACCGGCAGCGGCAGGAGGGCCAGATTGTGCAGGTTCAGGCCGAGCCCGCTCACAAACGCTATCGCGATAAGCAAGGCGGCCCTGGGCTTGCGGATAAGCGCAACCAGCAGCCAAAGCTCCGCGGTAAGTCCGGCCGCGCTCCAGGTATAGGTCTCGGTGATGGTGGCCAGCCACCAGGGCGTATGAGCAACGCTGAGCATTGCTGCCACGGCGGCGCCGATCCACTCGCGGCCGGTAAGAATGGCTATCAGGCATGCCAGGTTCGCCAGCGCCACGGCCATGCCCAGGCCGCTGAAGAAGTTGAGCCGCGTCGCCAGGTCCGCGATGGGAATCGCCTTTAGCACCTGCCCGGCGGCTGTCATCAGCGGGTGGGCCAGGGCCAGGCCGCGCTGGCTCGTGTATTGCGCCTCGTGGGCGTGCCATTGAAGCCTGCCGCTGTCCTGCCAGCAAACGCCTCGCTGGCACGTAACCAGGTACAGGGTGGAAAAGGCGATCAGGCACGTCAGCCACAGCCACCTGACGGTCACCACGCGGCGGTCGAATCGATATGTGCTGGTTGCCTGTTGCATGACCGTATATTGTATCGGTTACCTTTGTGGCCGCCCGCAATTTACATGCCGGCGGCGGTGTGCTCAAGGAACTTGGCGGATTGATGAAACGGCGAACCGGCGACACAGTTGAGATAAGCGGCGACTACCAGTACAGGGCCGTTACGGAGGGCGGCGCGGTGCAGCGGTTCTGGCACCACAGCAAGCAAGCGGCCGTCTCGAGGTTCCTGCCACCGCAGCCGGGCCAGCGTGCAATCGACGTCGGATGCGGCTCGGGTGTGATATCGTCTTTTCTCGGCCGGTCGGGCGCGGATGTGCTTGGGGTGGACGGCAATGCCGGGGCGATCGAGTTCGCCACCGGCAAATTCGGCGCCGACAACGTGAGATTCGCCGTAGGCCTGGTCGACGAGGCCTTCCGCCCCGGATGGGCGGCGGACAGAATCTACTGCCTGGAGGTCATCGAGCATGTCTACGCTCACCAGGCGGCCCGGATGCTCAGGGTGTTCCACTCGCTGCTTGTTCCGGGGGGCAAGGTGTTCCTGACCACGCCGAACTACGCCAGCGCCTGGCCCGTTATCGAGTTCCTGATGGACGCCCTCGGCCTGGCCGCGCCTCTGCGCGCCCAGCACGTGCAGCGATACAATCGCTGGAAACTGAGAAAGTTGTGCATTGACGCGGGGTTCGAAGTCGAGAGAATTGCATCATACTGCCTGCTCGCCCCGTGGCTTGCCCCGTTGAGCTGGGCCATGGCTGAGAAGCTGGCCGATCTCGAAGCACGGCTCGACTTCGGCGCGGGGGCGATACTGGCATGCGTCTTGCGAAAGGCCGACACCAATGGCGACTGAAACGAACATCGAGATCTCGGTGGTCATCCCCGTGTACGAGGAGGCCGACGTTCTGCCCCAAGTGCTCGGGGCGCTGCGAGAGGTGGTCCTCGAGCTGGACGGAACCTGTGAAATAATCATGGTCGATGACGGCAGCACCGACGATACGTGGTCGGTCATTCAGGATCAGGCCGCCAACGATCCGATGCTGCGGGGTATCCGCCTCAGCCGCAATTTCGGCAAGGAGGCGGCTATTTGTGCCGGCATGGAAGCCGCCACCGGCAGGGCGGTTGTCGTGATGGACGGCGACCTCCAGCACCCACCTTTGCTGATACCCGAGATGGTGCGGCTTTGGCGCGAGACGGATGCTGACATTGTAGAAGGCGTGAAGAGCAGCCGCGGTCGCGAGCGGGTGGCGGCAGGTGTGGGCAGCAGATTGTTTTATCGCCTGCTGAAGAGTCTGTCCGGATTCGACCTGGCCGGTGCGTCCGACTTCAAGCTGATGGACCGGCGTGTGTGCCAAGCGTACCTGAGGATGGGGGAGCGGGCCTTGTTCTTCCGGGGCATGGTCGCGTGGCTGGGATTCAAGCGGGCGACGGTCTACTTCGACGTGGCCAAACGCGTCGGCGGGCGCTCCAAGTGGAAATTCGCCAACCTGTTCGGCCTGGCGACCACGGGCCTGACGGCTTTTTCCTCATCCGCACTGAGGATCGTGAATCTCCTGGGCGCGGTGTTCTTCCTGCTGGCCATCGTGCTTGGCGTGAGGGCATTGTGGGTCTACTTCACCGGCCAGGCCGCCTCCGGCATCACCACCGTGATTATACTCCAGCTTATCATCGGCAGCTTTCTGCTTTTCGGTCTGGGTGTGATCGGCGAGTACATCGCGCGGATTTACGACGAGGTAAAAGCCCGCCCGCGATATCTCATATCGGAGACAACGTCGCCCGATCCCCAGGGCGAGGAAGACGAGGGGCGGGACCTTGCCGAGCTTCCCGGGCGGTGAGCGCCCGCACATGGCGATCTTAAGGCCGCTGCCGTGACTGGTCGATAGAGAACAGTGTTCCGATATTGCCTTTTCCGGATGTAAGTGTGGCAGTGTTTTCGGGCGGGCACGATGATGCTTAAGAGCCTTTTGCGACTGGCCAGGCCCTCCCACTGGATCAAGAACTTGATCGTTCTTGTGCCGGTGGTCCTTGCCGTGCGCATGGACGACGCCGGCGCATGGGCGGCCGCTGCCCTTGCGGCGGCGGCCTTCTGCTTTGCAGCCAGCGCCGTCTACATCATCAACGACATTTACGACCGTGAGAAAGATCGCCTGCATCCGTGCAAAAAGGATCGCCCGCTTGTTACAGGCCGGGTGAACATTCCTGTGGCCGCTACAGCGGCCGGCGTGCTCACCATTGCGGCGGCTGCAGTGGCAATCAGCGTCAACCCGATGGTCCTGGTTGTGGTCTTGGCGTATCTGGTTCTGCAGCTTGCATACACGTATTTCCTGAAGCGTAAGGTACTGGTGGATGTCATCTGCATTGCGCTGGGGTTTGTTCTGCGTGCGGTGGCGGGGGCGGTAGCCATCGGCGTGGCGATAAGCCCGTGGCTGTTCGTTTGCATGTTCACCATCTGCCTGTTCATGGGCTTCTGCAAGCGCTGCAACGAGATAGTGACAATGGGCGGGACGCCCGGTGCCGCCCAGCACCGGCGGACTTTGCTGGACTACAGCCCTGAGCTTCTGACCCACCTCATTACCGTGTCGGGCGGCATAGCAGTGGTGGCCCTGCTGCTTCATGCCACCAGCGACCGCACCGCCATGAAGCTGGGGACCAACTATCTGATCTATACGCTGCCGATTTTCATGTACGGGATCTTCCGCTTTGCCATGCTGTCGATGAAGGGAATATACAGGGATCCAACGGACCTGTTTCTGCGTGACAGACCCATGCAGTTGGCCGTGTTGCTGTGGGTTGAGGCCCTTGTGGTTATCATCCGCTGGGGCAAAGGCCTGCAGCAGTGGCTTGCCGGTCTTGCCCAGGGATAACCCCCGGCATGAGCAGATACCTTATCACAGGAGGAGCGGGGTTTCTGGGAATCAACCTGGTGCGACACCTCCTGGGCAAGGGACATGACGTCACGTCGCTCGATCTGGCTGAGTTCGACTATCCGGACTGCGCCGACAGGGTGCGCGTCGTCACAGGCGACATTCGGGATCCCAGGAAGGTCGCAGAGGCGATGGCCGACGCGTCAATAGTAGTGCACTGCGCCGCCGCCCTCCCGCTTTACAAGAAAAAAGACATCTTCTCCACGGACGTTGACGGCACGCGGAACGTGCTGGAAGCGGCCGACAAGGCCGGTGTCAACCGGGTGATCCACATCTCCTCCACCGCCGTTTATGGTATCCCCGATCACCACCCGATCTTCGAGGACGACAAGCTCGATGGCGTCGGTCCCTACGGCGAAGCCAAGATATCGGCCGAGCAGGTCTGCCTCGAATTCCGGGCAAAGGGCATGTGTGTGCCGATCGTCCGTCCGAAAACGTTCGTCGGCCCGGAGCGACTTGGCGTCTTCGCTATGCTGTATGACTGGGCGAAAGACGGGCGGGGCTTTCCCATGATCGGCAGCGGGAAGAACCGCTACCAGTTGCTGGACGTGGAGGACCTCTGCGAGGCGATCTATCTTGCCGGCACTGGGGACAGGGACGTTGTCAACAGCGAGTTCAACATCGGCGCCAAAGAGTTCACCACCATGACCGAAGACTTCCAGGCCGTGCTGGATGAGGCCGGGTTCGGCAGGAAGATCAAGGCGTTCCCGGCTTGGCCGACGATCTGGACGCTTCGGTTCCTCGAGCTGCTTCATCTTTCTCCGCTGTACAAGTGGGTTTACGAGACAGCCTGCGCAGACTCGTTCGTCTCGATCGATAAGGCGGAGAAGACACTGGGTTTCGTGCCCAAATACTCGAACAAGGACGCCCTGATCCGCAACTACAGGTGGTACCTGGCGAACCTCGACAAACTCCGGGACAGGGCCGGCATCTCGCACCGCGCGGTCTGGAAGCAGGGAATTCTGCGCCTGGCGAAGCTGTTTTTCTGAATCGCGAAGAATAACCGGGCACTGTGGGGTTGTTGAAAAAGTCGATAGCCGCTAACCACGCGAACTGCGCGAACAGGAAGACTACAGAAAAAGCCAATAAGAGAGTGAAAAACGAGCGGTCCTGTTGGCGTTGTTCGCGAAGTT
>SDBT01000687.1_pt1 | contig 54659 bp, 37 predicted proteins | sample 2277101 | NCBI WGS metagenome assembly SDBT01 (sample SAMN10404973, study PRJNA504765) | marine sediment metagenome | isolation source: marine sediment core GS10_PC15, 103 cmbsf | place: Arctic Ocean: Southern Knipovich Ridge | collected 2010 | reverse complement strand
CATATTGAATCGAGATCAAGGATGGGGTTCATACGATTCTGGTCCTGTTATTAGCCGGGATTGCTCCGCGCCGTCAGTATATCCGTCTCACGGTTCGGGGTCAGCCTTTTCCCTCTCGGCGAGCAACCTCATTGCTCTGCCCCATTTGTCAGGTGAGCCCTCACGCCCTGAACGCCCAGATCGTGAGTGCGGTGAACACCAGATACGCCCCGACCTGAGTGAACCCGATGCGGGACGGCCGCACACCGATCACCGGTCGCAGGGTACCGGCAATCACCTGCAGTTGCGTGACGAGGAAGGGCAGGGGCGCGAACCGAGGCAGGATCTTCGCGAATGTGCCTGCCGTCACCAGCAGCAGCATGGCCGCCGCGACCTGCATGGCCGTTCTGCCCATGGCCAGTTTCCGCAGCCTCTCCGGCACATCTTTCAACTGCCGCTGTTCCAGCCTCAGGTACACGTAGACGATCGATACCACCGCGTATCCCCAGGTAAGGAGCCACAGCAGTAACGCCGTAACGGTCCAGGTGCCGGAGGAGGCGATATGGGCAGCCGGTGCCGCCAGGGCCAGGATGCCGCTCCCGACCAGCTCCACCGGCATGTACCGGTCCCTCTTCCGGTAGACCAGACTCAGATGCCAGGCAAGAAGCATGATGGCGGGAAAAACAAGGATGAGCAGCGATCCTTCACCGGAGAATACGAGCAGAACCGCAAAGAAGGCGGCAACCGTCAGATAACTGACCGTCCAGAGAAGAGCAGGGCGAAGATCGTCCCGCGTCCTGCGACCGGCCCGGACCTTGACCAGGATGATCAGCGGATGGCGGGCCAGGAAGGCGAAGAGTATCGCGCAGAAGGTCCAGAGTGTCGCTGGAGCGTTGGTTCCCGCCACGCCCCAGCCGACCAGGAACGGCGATAGCCAGAGGGCCCAGATGCCATGTTCATTTGGAAGCGCGTAGTTGATCTGCCGCATACACGTAAAGTCGATTACCCGGAAGGCCGTTGTCCATGATAAACTCCAGGAGGCATCCCGCTCGACGGAGTTGGGGCCGAACCAGATCGGGAAGGTACCAATGGAGCAGATGGAACACGGCATGGGCCACCGGATGGAGCGCAAGGACGGCGGCGGTTGTATCATGCTCTTCGGACTGCCCTTCTTTGCTGTCGGGGTGTTCATGGCCCTGAATGCGCTGGGAGTCGGTGGAGCCGGGATGGAGGAAGATACTCCCCAGATACTGTTCCTGATCTTTGGACTCGTGTTCGGCGGCGTTGGAGCGGGACTCATGTTCGGTCGATCTGGTGTTGTAATCGATCGCGCGACCATGAAGATAACGAAATGGTGGGGACTCCTGGTGCCGATGAAGACGACCGAGTACAACCTGCTCGACTTCGACCGGGTCACCATCAGCAAAGAGAACCGGGGCAGCGGTAATTCCTCCCGGACTGTCTTTCCAGTGAAGCTCGCCGGCGGAGGGGAGGTGGGGGCATTCGAGTACGAGGCGCCTGTCGATTACCAGAAGGCCCGGCAGGTCGGTGAAGAACTCGCCCGCTTCCTCGGTCGAGATATCGAGGATCGGTCCTCGGGAGTGACCGTTCACCGGTCACTCAAAGAGCTGGACGAATCGGTGCGTGACCGTATGCGTCGTACCAGAGAACGCGTCAGGCTACCCGGGGCTCCCTGGGAGATGAAGGCGACGATCAGGGAAGAGGTCGAGGGAACCGTCATCGAACTCCCGCCGCCGGGACTCAAACCTGTCCATCTCGCTACGATCATCCCGTCCCTGATCTTCGCCGGTGTGGTCGGGCTCTTCTTCCTGCGTCCCCTCTTCGGCACCGGAACGCCCGGGGAGGTGAAACTCATCTTCGGCGGATTTGTGGTGCTCTTCTTCATCGTAGTACCGGTCGCCGTCACGCTCGGCAGCGCGCTCCGAAAGGCGCGATACCGGGTGACGATCACCGTCTCGCAGGTCATGCTCCGGATCGAGCAGGGTTCCGGGCGCAGACGAAAAGTGACCGAGATCCCCGGTTCTGAATTGGAAGAGTTCGAACTGGTGGGGCGGAAGGACCCTTTCGATGCGGTGGTGCGGGAAGCAGAAGAGGGATATGAACGAACCGGCGAGCCGGAGCAGAAGATACTGAGAATGCTGACCCCCGATTCGATGCTGGGGAAACTGGCCCGCATGGCGGTGAAGTCCGAGATCGTCGCGCGAAGTGATACCGAGACTATCCGATTCGGTCGCGATCTTTCAGATGATGAACTTGTCTACCTGCATGCTATCATCCTGAGAGCCCTGACCTGATATATGACAGAAACCAGGATATGCCATGAAGTTGATACTGCTCACTGGAATGATGATGATTCTGCTTCTCGGACTCACTGACTGCAGCTCCGGTCCGGAACCGGCCGACCTGGTTCTGCTTGGCGGGAATATCCGTACTATGAGTCCCACCCGGTCCCATGCCGAAGCACTGGCGATCCATGGGGACAGGATCACCGCGGTCGGTATGGAGTTCGAGGTCGAACATCTGATTGGCCGGAAGACCGAGGTCATCCATCTCGACGGCAAGCTGGTCCTTCCAGGACTGATCGATGCCCACGGTCATTTCGTGAGCCTGGGTGAATCGCTGATGCAGCTCGACCTGCGGCCGCAGCGGAGCTGGGAAGAGATCGTCGATGATGTAGCGGATACCGTCAGTGAAACGGAACCGGGTGAGTGGATCGTCGGCAGGGGGTGGCACCAGGAGAAATGGGACCACCCGCCGGAATCGGCGGTGGAGGGCAGACCGGTCCATTACGGTCTGAGCGCGATCAGCCCCGGCAATCCGGTCATGCTGATCCACGTTAGCGGGCACGGCGTTTTCGTGAATGAGCTGGTTCTCGATCGGCTCGGGATCACCGACTCCACTCCCGATCCGGAGGGTGGTGAGATCGTGCGGGACGCCAGGGGGCACGCCACCGGGATGCTGAGGGAAACCGCCCAGGACCTCGCCCGCGCGGCATACGCCGAATACCTGGCCCAGCGACCACCGGAGGTGATCGAGGCCGAGTTCCGGCAGAAGGTCGACCTGGCGGGAGCCGAGGCGCTCGCCAACGGGATTACCACCTTCCACGACATGGGAGAGAGCCTCACGACGATCGACATGCTGAAGCGGATGGCAGAGGAAGGCAACCTTCCGGTGCGACTCTATGTCTGCATTCAGGAGCCGGCCGAGGTTCTGGCCGAACACCTGGCCGCGTACCGCATGATCGGTTACGGGAACGGATTTCTGACCGTGCGGGCTATCGGAGAGAAGGTTCTCGATGGGGCCCTCGGCACCCACGGTGGATGGCTGCTCGAATCGTATGCCGACATGCCTCGAAGCACGGGGTTCAATGTGACCCCGATAGAGGATATCCGCGCTTCGGCGGAACTGGCAGCTCGCCATGGCTATCAGATGGCGATTCAGGGAATCGGAGACAGGGCCGCTCGCGAACTGCTGGACATCTACGAGAACATTTACTCACAGCAGCCCGGCCGACACGACCTGCGTTGGCGGATCGAGCACTGTCAGGTGATCCATCCTGACGACCTGATGCGGTTTTCCAGATTGTGGGTGATAGCGTCGATACGGGGAATCTTCGCGACCTCAGACGGCCCCTGGGTCGTCGACCGGCTCGGAACCGAGCGAACCCGGGAACGGGGATATCAGTACCGGTCTCTCTACGAATCCGGAGCGATAGTGGTCAACGGCACCGATCCACCGGTGGAAGACATCGACCCGATCGCCAATTTTTATGCTACGGTCACCCGACTCATGTCTGACGGCACGGTTTTCCAACCCGAGCAGCGACTGACCCGGGAACAGGCGTTGAAGACCTATACGGTGAACGCCGCCTACGCTGGATTCGAGGAAGATCTCAAGGGCTCACTCACGGTGGGAAAACTGGCCGATATCACGGTGCTCTCACAGGACATCATGACGGTACCGGAGGATCAGATCCTCGACACCGTGGTCGAATACACCATCATCGGGGGCAGGATTTGTTACACGCGCCGGTAAATACAAAGAACGGTGTGCTCAGTTCCCTCCACCGGCAGTGAAGTTGACCTGGACCGATACCAACTGTCCGGCAGTGTGAGCAAATTCCGGTTGTTCCGGACCTGCGCCGGTTGTGCGGGTCGGCTATACTGAATAATCGAATCCTGAACGGGAGAGAGGCGAAATGAAACGGATTGTCTGTATTGCCGCCGTAGTGGCGCTTGTTGCTGCCACGACAGCTGAGGCACAGATCGTGAAGCTGGCCGCTGGTGTTCAGATCCAGATGGCCGACGGAACGCCGCTTGAGGTTGGCGAGGTCGGTCACGCGGCACCTGTCTATCACGATTTCGATGGAGACGGCGTGCCCGATCTGGTGGTCGGGGAGTTCGAGGATGGCGCCTGCCGGATCTTTCATAACTATGGCACCGCGATCCGTCCTCTCTTCCGTGACTTCGAGTTCTTCTACGCCGGCGGAAAGAAGGCCACCGTACCACCCGACTGATGCATGGGCTTCGCTCCACAGTTCGTGGACATGAACGGTGACGGTCTCGAGGACATCCTTTCCGGTTCCTACGCTGGCGACGCCCCCCAGCCGGAAGGACAAGAGGGTCATATCGTAGCAGTGACAGATGAGAACGGCGATCCGGCCAGCGAGATCTTCGTCTACTACCGGCAGCCGGACGGCTCCTTCGCGGATCGGGTCGCGATCGGTATGAGCCACACCCACGCGGCGGCCAGCATCGTCGACTGGGACTCCGACGGCGATTTCGACATCGTCACCGCTGCCCGGGGCACGTCTGGTGAGAATATCGGGAACATCAACCTGCACGAGAATATCGGCAGCAGGACGTCGCCGGTTCTTGCCGATCCGATTGTCCTGGTCGGAAAGGTTGCTGGTCATTTCATAACATCAGCCGAAGCGTTCGACTGGGATGACGACGGTCGTCTCGATCTGGTCGCGGGGACCGAATACGGTAAGATCCTCTGGTTCAGGAATACGGGCACCGGTGACGATCATTCCTTCGATGAGCCGGTCACTCTGACTCCTGAAGAGGAGGAGGACGACTCGGGCGGATTGGGCAGTACCCGACTGGCGGTATATATCACCGACTGGGACGGTGATGGAGTGCAGGACGTGATCGGCGGCGACTTCTTCTACCAGGAACGGACCGAAGAGGAGATCCTCGAGGGAGCGAGTCCCGACGAGATCGCGGCGTACCGTGAAGCGAAGGCGAAGGTGGACGAATTCAGTGTGAAGTCGGAGGCGCTCTACGATGGTGTCGATTTCCGGACTCTGAGTGATGAGAAGCGGGATGAATTCAACCGGAAGTATGAAGAGATGTATGAACCCTATAAGCCCTACCAGGAATTGCTCAGGGAGAATTATCCGGAGCAGAGTTATCACGGCTTCGTCTGGTTCTTCAAAGGGGAGAAGCGCTGACAGGCACGGGTGACCACGACAGGTGGGAACCAACGATCGGACCGGGCGATAAGGTGATCCGCTGATGCGCAGGGCGTTCATTACCAGCGTCTATGTCATCCTCTTCTGGATACTTCTTCCCGCGATCCTGGTCGGCTCAGGGATCCTGCTTGACCGGGGGCTCACGGCCGGTCTGTCTCTTCCCTTGATGGGTATCCCGGTCGGTGTCACTATCGCCATTCTCGCAGTGGTGATGCTGGTTGTGTCGATCCTGCAGTTCCGGCGCTTCGGTCGGGAACTGCCTATCTCGGCCCTTCCCCCTGACAGGCTCATCCAGAGAGGTCTCTTCGCGGTCTGGCGCCATCCCATCTACCTCTTCTTCCTACTGCTCGTGGCCGGCATTGCTCTCGTGCTCCGCTCCGGAGGGATGCTCCTCATCGTCCTGCCGCTCTTCACGACCCTGGTCGGTCTCTATATCGTCTTTGAGGAACGTGTGCTGGTCAGGCGTTTCGGCCGGACGTATGTGCATTACCGGGAACGGACACCGCTGGTGGTTCCGCACCTGGACTTCATGATCTATCTGCCGGCATGGCTGGCATTCAGGTGGCTGTTCCAATTTCGGGTGCTCCATCGCGAGAGGATACCAGATCGTTCTCCCTTCTTTATTGTAGCCGCCCACCGGAATTATCTGGACCCGCTCTTCATGTTCGTGGCCCTCGGTCAGCGGATCAGCTTCGTCTCGACGGCCGAGATGTTCCGCCGGCCGTTGAGCGCGTTCCTCTTCCGGAGACTGGGCACCATCCCGAAGAGACGGTTTCGGAACGATACACTGACCGTCCGGGGGATCATCAGACACCTGCGCCGGGATGGGGTGGTGGGGATCTTTCCTGAGGGCGAGCGATCGTGGACCGGCCGAACCGTTCCGTGGAAACCGGAAGTCGTACATCTGTTAAAGGCCTTCCCCGACGTGCCCATCCTCCCGGTCACGATCGAGGGTAATTACCATATCTGGCCGCGGTGGGCGCCGGGCATCCGTCGCGCGCCGCTGAGGATCACCTTCATGCAACCGGTAATCGCGCACCCCGATCGGGATGAGGCGGAATTCGAGTCAGAACTTCGTGACCTGGTGGAACCCGATGACAGCGGTGTCGTCTGCCGGGGACGGTCCCCGATCCGCGGCATCGGAAAGCTGATCTACCGCTGTCCGGTCTGCACGTCCTTCATGCCGTTGCAGGAGACAGGACGCGCCCGATGCATGTGTCCGTCATGCGAGCAGGTCTACGAACTGCTCCCCGACTGCACGGTCCGGTATCAGAGCGGCAACGAAACGGTGACTCACTCGCCGGGGGAACTGTATGATGAGATACGGATCACCGCGGCGGACATTCCGGCAGGAGTGGATGGTGACACCGGCATCGGACCGGTGGCGGAATGTGGATCGGTGACGGTGTCTCGGGAGCAGGGTGTCCGCGTGGTCCCGCTCTTCACCGGGCATCTCGAACTGACGGGCACGGCACTTCGCTGTCGCCACGACAGGCAGGAGGTTGCGCTGCTGCTCAGCGATCTCAGGTCGGTGACGATCGAGAGCAACTGCAAACTACAGGTCTACGATGGAGTGAATAGCACGCTCTATCAATTCACGTTCCTTGATGAGAGCGTTCTGAAATGGCAGGATTATCTGGTCGAGGCGATCCGTCGGGCCGGGGGGGCAGAACCGAATCGCCGATAGTGTCATGCCACATTTGTTGCGTGACAGGGCGCAATGGCCGTAACAGTGAGTGACTACGGCCCCCCGATTATCCGGCCCGGTCTGTTTGATTTCGCGCCGAAATTGAAGAACCGGCTCATGACCCGGATCCAGCACCCGATCCTGGACCTCTTCGGGCGGCTGCCCGAGGGGTCGGCTCTTTGCCGGATCTTCTCCCGAACTGCCCGGCGCCTGATCGGCAGTTACATCTACTCGATCAAGATCGAGGTCAACGACTACTGCGACCTGCGCTGCAGTATGTGTTACATGCCGGCCACCGGTCGGGAACTGGACCCCGACGCGCTGATAAGGCTCTTCGACCAGGTGCGGGGATGCGGTGTCCGTATCGAACTGCTCGGCGGCGAACCGCTGATGCACCCCGGCATCATCGATATCGTCCGAAACGCGAAGTCACGCGCCCGGAGCCCGTTCGTCCAGATCTACACCAACGGGATACATGCCACACCGGAGATGGCTGAGGAACTGGCCGGGGCCGGTCTGGACGCGGCAATCGTCAGTCTGATCTCACACCGACCTGAGGTTCAGGATGAGTTCACCGATGTGCCTGGTTCCTGGTCAGATTCGATCGCAGGCCTCAGAAACCTGCAGGCCGCCGGTGTGAGAACCTATACCTTCACCGCTATCCATAAGCGTAATTACTTAGATTACAAGGATATATATTATTATGTTAAAGATATACTTGAGTCGCACGCTCTCTTCTACCGGTACATTCCCCAGCAGGCTGACGACCCGCTGATGATCTCGCCTGAGGCCTGGAGAGAGATCAAACGGTGGATTCTGCTCGAGAAGAATCTTCCACACAGCCGGTTCCTGCGCAACTTCTTCATGCTCACCGGCAACGCCTGCTCCGGCGGGAATTTCGTCTTCACCGTGAAAGTCGACGGGACAGTCCAGCCCTGCCCGTTCATGTCCGATCTTCCCCTCGGCAGTATCATGGAGAACGACATCTGGACCATCTTCAGGCATCGTTACCGGGATACATCTCTGCTGGAACTCAAGGGAATGCCGGAGGAGTGCCGGTCATGTACGTACCGTTCGGTCTGCGGCGGCGGCTGCCGGGCAGGGAGCAGGATCATGTGCGGGACGTACGATCACCCCGACCATCTCTGCCCGGGTCCGTGGTCCGAGCCTTTGGAGCGGGACCAGGTCGTTGACCATCTTCCGGTCTTTTTTTAATTCCTTCAGTACACCCAGTACACCCAGTACACCCAGTACACCCGGTACACCTGGTACACCATTCCGCAAGAACGATGGACATCCGGGATACACTCCGCTCTTGATGGAGCAGGGCCCCGGTCTTATTTTGTGCATATGCACATAAAGGAACCTGTTCATGCCCCGACCCAGGAAACAGAGAAACTGTCAGCGCTTCGACGGTGATACTATCTACAAACCACGCAGTATCCCCATGACAGAGCTTGAAGTGATCAGCCTCGATCTGAGCGAACTGGAAACGATGCGCCTCTGCGACCTGGAAGGACTGGATCAGGAAGAGGCCGGTCGTCGGATGGGGGTATCGAGGGGCACCATACAACGCATGCTCAAACGAGGTCGGGCCACGGTAGTCGAAGCCCTCATAACATCCAGGGCTCTGCTCATTGAAAAAGGGGAACATTGTGAAGATATGCATACCGGCTGAGAACGATCTGAGTATGGATGCACAAGTCTGCGACCATTTCGGCAGTGCGCCGTTCTTCGTCATCGTGGAGACCGGAACGGACACATGTGAGGTGATTTCGAATCGGAATGACCATCACGAACACGGACAATGCATGCCTGTTCAGCAACTGGGCACCTTTGGGCTGGATGGTCTGGTGTGCAGGGGGATGGGACGGAATGCCCTCGCCCGGTTCACATCAATAGGTATCGATGTATTCACCACACGCAGTCAGACCGTCGGTGAGATCCTAGAGGAGGCCCGTACAGGGAGACTTCAGCCACTCGACGCCAACCAGGCCTGTGCCGGTCATAGAGGAACGGTTTCATGAAGATCGGTATCGTCATCTGTGACCGATATGGGAACTGTGGTGGGGGCAAGTGTTTCAGGTCCGTTCGGGAGCGAGCGGGCGCGTTCTCCATCTATCCGGAGGATGATCCTCTGGAAGTGGTGGGATTCGCCAATTGCGGTGGTTGCCCCGGCGGCAACATCGAATACGTCATCGATGAGATGAAGAATAACGGTGCCGAGGCGGTCCACCTGGCGACGGGCTTCGTGGTCGGGTACCCGCCGTGTCCGCGTCTGGATTACTTCAAGTCGTTCATCGAAGGGTATCATGGTGTGCAGGTGGTGATCGGAACCCACCCGATACCCGAGAAATATCTGACAGGCCACAGCGGCCTGTCATCGAGCAAGACGCTCGATCGTTTCCCCGATCTGCTGGCCACGCAGGCGGTGCGCAAGGATTACGACTGAGTCAGTAATGTAAGGTCAGAACCGGTAGGTGAATCCTGCCAGCAGCAGGGTGGACTCCTCTACCTGTTTATCGATAGGTTATTCCCCGATACATTACTCAAGGAGCCTGCCACCGGTTTCTCCGACAGGCTCCTGGTGAAATCGAGCGGCTATACTGAACCGACGGGAACCTGTGGAGGATACGAGCAAATGGGTCAACTCCAGGTCGGCATAGACAGCTACGGGCCGATCCCGCTCGGGCTGGATCCGATCGCTCTGCTCGAGTGGGCCGGAATGCATGGGGCCGGTGGTGTGCAGTTCTCGGGTATCGAACCGGAGTTCCGGTCGAAGATCGACCGGGTGTATCTCGAAGAGATGAGGGAGTACGCGCGCTCCGAAGGGATGTACATCGAGTGGGGAGGCGCCCGGCACATCCCGCGGAACATGGAGACCTGGGAAGCGGCAGCAGTTTTCGAAGTGAACAGGCTGGCGGCCGAAGAGGCCGCGATCCTCGGGACGCGGGTGATCCGATCGTGCTCGGGAGGCCTGATGCGCTGGGATCCCGGGAATCCCCCGACTGAAACACTCCTTCGTGAGACGGCTGACGCGCTGCTCCAGCAGCGGTCGATGCTCCGGGACCACGGCGTGATCCTGAGCATCGAACTCCATTTCGAGTTCACCACCTTCGAACTGCTCCGCCTCTTCGACATGTGCGAGGCGGAACCGGGAGAGTGGCTGGGTATCTGCCTCGACACCATGAACCTGCTTACCATGCTGGAGGACCCGGTGCGCGGCACCAGCCGGGTACTGCCATGGGTGACCTCCACCCACATCAAGGACGGCTCTCTGCGGCTCACCGATGCGGGCATCGTGACCTGGCCGACGGCGGTGGGAGACGGGATCATCGACCTCGCTGCGATCACGCGGATGCTCGCTTCGCTGTCGCACCCGGTCAATCTCTCGATCGAAGACCACGGCGGGGAGTTTCTGCTGCCCGTGGGGGATGACCGCTTCTTGTCGGAGTTCCCCGACCTGGCTGATGATGAGTATGCGCTCCTGATGGATCTTGCCGAAGAAACCGAACGGAGGATCGATGGGGGATCGTGCTCGATGACGCCGAGAGAGGTGTGGCCGGAGGTGTGTGAGGAGCGGCTCATAAGCGACATCGCCTCGCTCCGTGAGATACTCCGGTCGGCCGGCTTGGACGGGTGATGCTCCCATGGGATCCTTCCCCTACAGAAGCGGAGAAGAGCTGCTGGCCGAAGCCGAGCGCCTGGGGCTCGACCTGCCGTATCGGGAGTCGGTGGATACGCTGCTCGAGCCGATCCCGATCGGGGAGCGGGAACTCCCCAACCGGCTCGCGATCCACCCCATGGAGGGATTTGATGCCGATGCCGACGGCGCGCCCGGCGAACTTGCCTTCCGGCGCTACCGGCGATTCGCCTCCGGCGGCAGCGGTCTGATCTGGTTCGAGGCCGCGAGTGTCGCCCCGGAAGGCCGGTCGAATCCCCGACAGCTGTATCTCCATGAAGGAACGCTCGACCGGTTCAGGAGGCTGGTCGATGAGACCCGGTCCGGGGCCGAAGCGGCCCTCGGGCCGTCCCACCGGCCTCTCCTGGTGCTTCAGCTCACGCATTCGGGAAGGTACAGCAGGCCGGACGGTGTTCCCCGGCCCCTCGTCGCGGTCGCCAATCCCGAGATCGATCACCGGTTCGAATCGGTCACCGTCGTCGATGATGACTACCTGCGGAGCCTCCAGGACCGATTTGTGGAAACCGCGCGTATGGCTCAACAGGCCGGTTTCGATGCGGTCGACATCAAGGCCTGTCATGGTTACCTGGTGCATGAACTGCTGGGGGCGTTCACCAGGGAAGAGAGTATCTACGGCGGTGAGGACCTGGCGGCGCGATCACGGTTCCTGACCGAACTTGCCGAACGCATCGGTTCGGAATGTCCCGGACTCCTGCTGACGGTGCGGTTGAACATCTACGACGGGGTCGCCCGGCCGTACGGGTTCGGGGTCCCCGGGGACGGCTCATCCGAACCCGACCTGACCGAACCGCTCCTGCTGATCAATCGGCTCATCGAGAGTGACTGCGTTCTGCTGAACGCGACCGCCGGCGTTCCGTCGCACAATCCCTGGACCGGCCGGCCCTTCAACCGACCCGTTGCCGGGGACCGAGAACCGCCGGAACACCCGCTGACCGGTGTGCTCCGTCTCATCCGGCTCACTGCCGCTGTCCAGAACGAGGTGCCGGCCCTGCCGGTTGTGGGTACCGGCTATTCCTGGCTGCGTCAGTTCTATCCCCATGTGGCGGCGGCCGTCATTGCCGCCGGGGATGTCTCGATCGTGGGCGTAGGGAGAAGTGCTTTTGCCTATCCGGAAGCGCCGCGAGACCTGATGGAGAGCGGGAGGCTCGATCCAGCACGGGTCTGTGTCGCCTGTTCCGGTTGCTCGGAGCTGATCCGGAACGGACGTCCGGGCGGTTGTATCGTGCGTGATCGGGAGATCTATGGTAAGGAATACCGTGAACTGCATGCCCGTCGCAGGGAGGAACCAGCGTGAGGAAGACCGGGATCACATTCGAAGAGAGTGAGTGCCTGCTCGTCTCGGTGAATACCCTGGTCATCGGCAGCGGCGCCGCAGCCCTCGGCGCTGCCCTCAACCTGTATGATCTCGGCCAGGAGGATATCGTCATTGTGACCGAGGAGTGGGGTGGGGGCACATCGAACAACGCCGGATCGGACAAGCAGACCTACTACAAACTCTCGCTGGCGGGTGCCGTCGCCGATTCCCCCCTGCAGATGGCCGAGGACCTCTTCTGCGGCGGCTCAATGCACGGCGATATTGCGCTCTGCGAGGCCCAGAACTCGGTACGCGCGTTCCTCAACCTGGTGAACCTGGGGGTGCCCTTTCCCCACGATGCGCACGGTGCCTTCCCGGGGTACCGGACCGATCACGACCAGCGGGGGAGGGCGACCTCGGCTGGTCCGCGCACCTCCCGGATGATGTTCACCATCCTCGCTGCGGCAGTGGAGAAAAGGGACATCGAGATATTCGATACCCATCAGGTGATCTCACTTATCACCATGCCTGACGGAGAGGGCCGGAGGGTGACGGGAGCACTCGCGCTCGATGGGGAGGCTCTGGCGGCAGGAGAGGCCCCCTGGGTACTCTTCAATGCCGAGAACGTCATCCTCGCGACCGGCGGACCGGGCGGGATGTATGAGACGAGTGTCTACCCCGAGGGGCAGATCGGAAGCACCGGCATGGCCCTGGAGGCGGGAGCGATCGCCCAGAACCTGACCGAGTCTCAGTTCGGATTGGCCTCCATCTCCTTCCGCTGGAACCTCTCGGGGTCATATCAGCAGGTGATTCCCCGGTACTTCTCCACCGACCCGGAAGGCGGCGATGAGCGGGAGTTCCTCAATGACTTCTTCCCCGATATGGGAACGCTGGCCACCGCCGTGTTCCTCAAGGGGTATGAGTGGCCGTTCGATCCCCGGAAGGTGAAGGACCACGGCTCATCCCTGATCGATCTGCTGGTCTACCGCGAACGGGTGATGAAGGGGCGCCGTGTGTTCCTCGACTTCATCCGCAATCCTGCCGGTTCACCGGAGTTCGGTGAGTTCAGTCTCGGTGTGCTTGATCCTGAGGCCCGGGAATATCTCGAGCGGTCGGGGGCCGTACACGATACCCCGATCGAACGGCTCGGCAAGATGAACCAGCCGGCGATCCAGCTCTACCTCGACAACGGGATCGACATCGCCACGGAGGAGCTCGAGATCGCCGTCTGCGCCCAGCACAACAATGGCGGACTGACCGGCAACACCTGGTGGGAATCGAACGTGGGACACCTTTTCCCGGTGGGTGAGGTGAACGGCAGCCACGGAGTGAGGCGACCGGGTGGGTCGGCGCTGAACGCAGGCCAGGTGGGAGCTCTCCGGGCGGCACAGTACATCAGCCGGCGCTATGCCGGGGAGCCCCGCTCCGAAGAGGATTTTCTGGTCTCCGCGGGTCCTTGCCTCAGTGAGGTCCTCGAATGCGCCCGTCGTTTTACCGGACCGGCGGGGGAGGAGGCTCTCGGCGTGGAGGCAGCCAGAAGTGAGATCCGGCGGAGGATGTCACAGGCCGGCGCTCACGTGAGAGATCCCGGGCTGCTCGATGAGGCCGTCAGGGAGGCGTGGCGTCTCTATCGCGCGATGCGGGACGGGCTGCGCGTCGACTCGGAGACCGATCTGCCCGAGGCGTTCAGGAACCTCGACCTCGGCCTCACCCATGCTGTCTATCTCGAAGCGATCACCGAGTATCTCTCCCGGGGAGGCAGGAGCAGGGGATCGTTCCTGGTACTCGATCCCGCTGGAGAAAAGCCGTGCGACGGACTGGAAGAGCAGTGGCGGTTCGCTCTCGAGGAAGAGGGTTCGTTCGTGGATACCCATATCCTGGAAGTGTCGCTCGACCCGGATGGTGAGGTGCGGAAAGAGTGGGTGGATATCAGGCCGGTGCCGCGGGAGGATCTCTGGTTCGAGCAGGTCTGGGAGTCATACCGGAACGATGATGTCATCAGGTAAGGAGTACCGAATGGAGGGAACTCATGGATAGCCGCCCGGTAGCGGTCGTGACCGGCGCCAGCCGGGGTATCGGTCGTGCCATCGCCCTCGACCTTGCCGGAGCCGGTTTCGACATCGCTGGAGTCGACCTCGCGCTTGCATCGACTTCCGAGACGGCCGGACTCGACGGACTGGCCGCCGGGCTCGCCGACCTTGGGGCCGCCTTCCTGCCGATCGAGGCCGATATCAGTCTGCTCAAAGGTCACGGGAAGATCGTCTCCGATATTGAGGAAGCCTTCGGCAGGATCGACACCCTGGTGAACAACGCCGGTATCGCCCCCCTTGAACGGAATGATGTACTCGAGACCACACCGGAGAGTTTCGACCGGGTGATGTCGGTCAACCTGCGCGGGACGTTTTTCCTTACCCAGGCCATAGCCGGAAGGATGATCGCGTCAGCGAAGGGTGAAGAGGGTTTCTCATCCATCATCTTCATCACCTCGATCTCGGCCGAGGTTTCATCGGTGAACCGGGTGGAGTACTGCGTGTCGAAGGCGGGTTTGAGCATGGTCGCGCGTGTCTTTGCCGACCGGCTCGTCGAACACGGTATCCGCGTCTACGAAGTGCGACCGGGGATCATCGAGACAGACATGACCGCCCCGGTAAAAGAGAAGTACGACCGGCTCATCGCCGGGGGACTGGTCCCCCTGGGGCGCTGGGGGCAGCCGGAAGACATCGCGCGGGTGGTCACCTCCCTGGCACGCGGCGATCTCGGGTACTCGACCGGGACGATCATCGAAGCGAGCGGCGGGATGCACATCAGGAGCCTGTGAAGGGGTCTCTGCCATGAAACCGACCGAACGACTGTTCAGACAGATGATAGAGGGCAGGCTCATCGCGCTGCTTTCCCCCTCCGATCGCAAGGATTGCCTGACCGCCTACGAACTGTGCCGGGATGAGGGGATCACCCTGGAGGTCGCCTTCCGGTCGGAGCACGCGGTCGCGGGGATCGCCCTGGCCAGGGAGACGTACCCGGAGGCGCTGATCCTGGCTGGAACCGTGATGACGGCCGAACAGGCTGAGGCGGCCATCGAGGCGGGCGCCGCGGGGATCGTCTCGGCTGATTTCATCCCCGCCGTTGTGGATGTGTGCGTTGAACACGACATCATGTGCGTACCGGGAGGTCTCTCCGACGCGGGAAAGCAGCTGGTCCGCAAGGCCGAGGGGTACGGCTGTTCCCTCGAAGAGCTGAGGGAGCAGTATCCCTGGCAGTGGATCTACAAGCTCTTCCCCGCCTTCACGGAGGGTTCCTCCGCCATCCATCTCCCCCGGGCGTGGCGGGGACCCTGGCGGGATCTCACCATCGTCTACACCGGCGGCGTCTCGATCGAAACGCTCCCGCTGGCGCTTCAGGCCGATCCCGGAGGGATCTTCTGCGCCTCGGCCCTGCTGAAGGATCTTGACGACCGGGAAAAGGCCGCGGCGGAGATCGTGAAATGGAAAGGGATCATCAGCGGCGTCCGCCGGTCGGACACGCCCGATCGGGTTCCACCGGTCGTGGAATTCGACCCTGAGAGCAGAGCGGATGAGGAGAAAAGGGCCAGGAGCACGGTCGTAACCTTCGGAGAGTTGATGATGCGACTCTCCCCACCGGCCGGGGTGAGGCTCAGGGCCGCGGGAGAGTTCGCGGTCCACTTCGGCGGCGCGGCGGCGAACGTGGCCGTATCGCTTGCCCGGTTCGGACACACGGCCGATTTCGTGACCCTGCTGCCGGACAGCGACCCCGGCGAGAACGCCCTCCGCGCGCTCCGCGAGCAGGGGGTGGGGACCGGTCACATCGTCAGAAAGGGAACGCGCCTGGGGATCTACTTCCTGGAACACGGATCGGGCCCCCGGCCGTCGAAGGTGGTCTACGATCGGGCCGGATCCTCCTTCTCGGGAATTGAGCCCTCCGATCTCGACTGGGAGAGGATCCTGGAGGGAGCGGAGTGGTTCCACTGGACCGGCATCACTCCAGCACTGGGACAGAACGTAACCGCCACCCTGCTGGCCGGTCTGGAGGCGGCCCGCTCGATGGGAGTGCGGGTGAGCGTCGACCTGAACTACCGGAGCAGGCTGTGGAGCACCGACGAGGCGGAACGGGTGATGACCGGGTTGATGCCGTTCGTGGATCTCCTGATTGCCAATGAGGAGGATCCGACCAGTGTGTTCGGGATCGAGATTGCGGGTACCGATGTCGAGAGCGGAGATCTGGATGTGTCGGGATACGAACGGGCGGCGGGTGAACTGAAGGAGCGGTTCGGCCTCGACCGGGTGGCGATCACCCTGCGGGAGAGCATCTCGGCCTCGGAGAACAACTGGTCCGCCTGCCTGCTCGACGGAGATGACTTCCACATCAGCCCGGTGTACCACGTGCCGATCATCGACCGGGTCGGGGCGGGGGACGCCTTCGCGGCCGGGCTCATCCACGGGATACTCACCGGGATGGAGGCCCCCGATGCCCTGAACTTCGGTGTGGCCGCTTCCTGCCTGAAACACTCGATCTGCGGCGACTTCAACCTTGTGGATACGGCCGAGGTCGAGCGCCTGGCGGGCGGCTCTACCAGCGGCAGGGTGGTGAGGTGAACCCAGCTCAGCCTCACTGAGTGCACCACCCCATCATTACATGGTGTATTGAGCTCCAATCCGGAGGGGATGTCACGATGATCGACTTCGAAGAGCATTTCTACAGTGACGACCCGGCCCACGGACATCCCGATGTCCGCACGAGACTGAACGAAGCCTGCTACTTCTTCCTCGGCAACGGTCTCATCCAGGCGGCGATCCAGTTCGCCCCGGGTGGGGAGGGGTCACCGTACGGCCTGCTGGTGATGGATCCTGAACACCTGGGCCTCAAACGGGACGCGCTCACCCTCGATCACGAGACCGGCATCGTATCGACGATGGTGAGGGTCCGCGCGCCGGGATCGGAGGAATGGACCCTGCCCGACAATCCTGTGGCGGATTGGACGGAGGAACAGGGCGGCCCCGCCGTTCGCGTCAGGTGGAGCGGAGACGCGTTCGAGGTGGAAGAGACATTCTTCTGCCCCTCGCCTGACACAGCCGAGCTGCGCCGAAGGATCAGACTCAGTTCCAAAAGCGGCAGGCCGGAAGCGTTCGAAATCTCGACCGGCCTCCCCGGGGACCTCCGCGATCTGTCGCACACCGTCGGTGAGACCGGTGAGGCGCTGATCACTCTCTCTTATCGGCTGACAGCGGAGTCACCCCGTGTCGTGATGCGTGTGGTGGATCCCGGAGAACCGCTCGACAGGATCGCGCCCGGCCCGCCGGCGGGTTCGTTGGTGACGACCGGGTATGGGCTCCTCGATCGCTTTTTCAACGCCTCCTGCAGCCAGCTGCCGGCGGTCATCTCACAGGGAGGCGTCGTCGATGCCAGCATCTGGCAGTACAACCGTGAGTGGGTGAGGGACCATTCGGCAATGGCGGTCGGCCTCACCCTTACCGGTCAACACACTCTGGCCCGCACGCTGCTCGACCGGCTGCTGGAGGAGTTCGTGAGCACCGAGGGTGATGCCGTCGACTCGAGCGAGCGGAGGTCGCCCGACGAAGTGGAGCTCGACCAGAACGGGGAACTCCTCCATGCCCTCGAGACCTATCTCCACTGGACCGGTGACGCTTCCCTGCTTGACCGGCACTGGGAGCGGGTGGTCAGGGTCGCTGAATACCCCTTTCGGTCGGAGTTCCTGGTCGACCCGCCCGGCCTGCTCGCCAACCGCCGGGACTACTGGGAGCGGCATTCGGCCCACGGCATCGAGACCGGATTCGAGCTGGCCTACCAGTTCTGGAACATCATCGGCCTTTCCTCAGCGGCGGCTCTCGCTCGCGCGAGGGGCGAGGAGGAAACCGCGGCGAGGTGGGAAGAGCGGGCCGCCCGTCTCAGGCACGCGTTTCTGGAAGATCCCGTCCATGCCATGCATGATGAGCGGGGACTCATCAAGAGACGGGGGCTTGACGGAACGGTCCAGGAGACGATCGAACCCCGGGAAGAAGCCCTGCTTCCCGAAGGCACAGGACTGCTCCTGCCCGGCGAACATCGTCTTGATCCCGACACCTCCACCGCTCTTCCGATAGCCATGGGAGTCGTCGATCCGGCGTCACCTCTGGCCATTGCCACGATGGAGGGGTTCGAGCAGTTGTGGGACCAGGGGTGGAACGGGGGAGGGTACGGGAGGTACAACATCACCTCCGAGGCGGACCAGCCCGGCAGCTGGCCCTTCCCCTCGCTTTTTGTGGCACGCGCCGCGGTGGAGAGCGGCGATCCGGAGAGGGTGGTGAGGATCCTCGAATGGCTCGACACGATCCCCGGATCCCGCTCCTGCGCCTGGTTCGAGAACTACGGGGACCGAGTCTCTCCGCCTTACCCGCAGGTAGGCGTACCCCCCTGGATGTGGGCGGAGATCATCATGCTGGTGGTTCATCACATCGTGGGAGTGCGTCCCGGAGAGAGAGGCGTGCTGATCCGGCCCAGGCTGTTGCCCGGGATGGACACGATCGATGCCCGTCTGAGAATGAGGGGATACGGCCTCCATCTCCGGATAGTGCGAGATCGGGACGCACGATCGATCGGGGTGGAGACAGACGGGGAAGTGATCGAACTGTCGGCCGAGAGCGTGCTCATCGCCGGGCCGGAAGGAGATATCTCGATGGATATCCGGGTACCGTGATGCCTGAGAAGCGATTGATACTGGTCTGCAACGCCCATCTCGATCCTGTGTGGCTCTGGGAATGGGAAGAGGGGCTGGCCGAGACCCTATCCACCTTCAGGATGGCGGCCCGGTTCTGCGAGGAATACGAGGGCTTCGTCTTCTGTCACAACGAAGCGCTCCTCTATCAGTGGGTGGAGACTTACGAACCGGCCCTCTTCGAGAAGATCAAACAGCTGGTCGAAGAGAAGCGATGGCGGGTGATGGGGGGCTGGTACGTCCAGCCCGACTGCAACCTGCCCTCGGGAGAGTCGCTGGTCCGGCAGATCGTGGTCGGCAAACGGTACTTCCTGGAGAAGCTGGCCACCGAACCCCAGACCGCCGTGAACCTCGATCCCTTCGGCCATACGCGGGGGCTCGTCCAGATCCTGAAACGATCCGGGTATACCTCCTATCTCTTCTGCCGTCCGAAACCGAACGAGAAGAACCTGCCGGCCGAGGACTTCGTCTGGGTGGGGTATGACGGCTCCGAAGTCCTGGCCCATGTCGCCAGCGGGCACTACAACTCGGAGCGAGGAAAGGTCGGGGAGAAGATCGGGGAGTGGCTGAAGCGGCACGGGCGTCGGGAGACCTATCTCCTCCTCTGGGGGATCGGCAACCATGGCGGCGGTCCCTCCCGGGAGGACCTCGACGCGATCGCCCGTCTGCAGGAGGAGACGACCGGGTGGGAGATCGTCCACGGCCGGCCCGAGGATTACTTCTCGGCACTCGAAGGCGAACGAACACGTCTGCCAAGGCATGAGGGTGACCTGAACCCCTGGGCGGTGGGCTGCTACACCTCGATGGCGCTCGTGAAGCAGAAGCATCGCCGGCTCGAGAACCGTTATTTCTCCACAGAGAAGATCGCCGCCCACGCCGCCTCACAGAGGCTGCTGGACTATCCCCGGGAGGAGCTGCGGGCGGCGCTCGAGGACCTGCTCTTCTGCGCCTTCCACGACATCCTGCCCGGTTCCGCGATCTCCGAAGTGGAAGCGTATGCCCTGCAGCGGATGGACCACGCTCTCGAGATCCTCTCCCGGGTCCACAGCCGGGCCTTCTTCGCCCTTCTGGCCGGAGAGCGGGAGGCGGAGGAAGGTGAATTCCCCATCTTCGTCTGGAATCCCCATCCGTGGGAGGTCGAGCAGGAGTTGGTCTGCGAATTCCAGCCGCCGGAACCGAACCGCGATCCGGCAGTGTTCATGATGCCCGAGCTTACAGATGGGGAGGGCAACACCGTCCCGCTGCAGCTGGAGAAGGAGAGCTGCAACATCAAGGGAGACAACCGGAAGCGGATCGTCTTCAGGGGGAGAGTGGCTCCGTCGGCGATGACAAGGTTCTCCTGCCGGCAGGTGCCGATACCGGCGTCAGATACTCCCCCTTCTGCCGCGACCGCGTCAGGACGTCATGATGATGAGAAGAACAATCCGATCATCCTCCGGTCGGAGCGGGTCGCCGTGACGGTGGACCGGGAGACCGGATTGATCGACTCATACGTGCGAGAGGGCGTGGAGTACCTCGCCTGGGGGGCCTTCCGACCGTTTGTGATGGATGACTACCCCGATCCGTGGGGGATGAAGGTGAACGCCTTCTCCAGTATCAAGGGGAGCTTCAGACTCCTGTCGGAAGAGGAGAGTGCGCGTTTCGCCGGCGTGGCGGTCCCCCGACTGGCGCCGGTTCGCGTGATCGAGGATGGCCCCGTCAGGACGACGGTGGAGGCGCTCCTCGGATACCGCGATTCGAAAATGGTGCTCCGCTACTCCCTGCCGAAGGAGGGCGACGACCTGGAGATCTCGGTCAGGGTCTACTGGCTGGAGAAGGATCGGATGCTCAAACTCTCCGTGCCGACCCAGTTCATGCACTGTTCATGCCTGGGACAGGTGGCTTACGGTGTTGAGGAGTTCGACCGGCCGGGTGAGGAACTGGTGGCCCAGAAGTGGGTCGGGATAGCCTCGGCCGACGGCGAGCAGGCCGTGACGATTATAAACGACGGCAGTCACGGGTTCGACTTTCAGGATGGTGAACTCAGGCTCTCACTGCTTCGTTCACCGGCCTATGCCGGCCACCCTGTCCATAACGATCTCACAATCGTGAGGCAGGACCGGTTCGAGCCGCGAATCGATCAGGGCGAACGACACTTCACCTTCTGGCTGGCCGGCGGCCCCGCGACAGACCGATTCGAGAGGGTGGAGCGGGAGGCGCTGATGCGAAATGAGCCTCCGACCTCGCTCTGCTGCCACCCGTCCGGTGAGGGCTCAAAGCCTCAGCCCGGCGTGATCCTCTCAGATGACGTGATCGTTCTCACCGCGCTGAAGCAGGCTGAAGGTTGTGAGCGGTTGATCTTGAGGCTCTTCGAGCCGACCGGCACCGGCCGGACCACGACCGTCACGATCCCTTCGCTCGGTTTTAAACATGAGGTGACCCTGGAGGGCTTCGAGATCAAGACCCTTGCAGTGGATGCTGCCACAGGTGAAGTCTTCGAGACCGATCTGCTGGAGAGACGGCTGACCTGAACGATCGGGGCCACGAGGGGGCAGGGCAGGGCAGGGTAGGCCAGGCCAGGGATCAGGCGGTCTCCCGACTCCGATAGAGCGCGACCGCGATGGTCGCGTAATCTCCGATCCGCTCCCCCAGTTCCGCGGGCACGATGGCGCATGCTTCCAGTGAGGGGGGCAGGCATTCCTTCCGGAGTTCCTCCTCCATGGTCGGCCGCAGGTACTCGCCGATCCGGCCGTAGAGGCTTCCCAGCACGATCATCTCGGGATTGAGGACGTCGATGAGTACGGCTAGGCCCCGGCCCAGCCAGCGACCCGATTCAGCGAGTATTTCCAGGGCCAGATCATCACCGCCGGCTGCCGCCTCACCAACATCCCGGGCTGTGATCGAGTCGATCTCTCCGGTTGGGTGGAAAGCCACCTGACCAGCCCGCTCCCGGGCAGCTGCCTGAGCTATCAGGGCGATCCCGCCCCCGCTCGTGAAACCCTCCAGCGATCCCTCCTTACCGCATCCGAGCGGACCTTCGGGAGCCATCCTGACATGCCCGATCTCTCCCGCCGATCCGATCGCTCCCTCGTGGAGACGGCCATCGATGATCAGGCCGGCGCCCATGCCGGTGCCGTGGGTGCAGAAGATGATGTGCCGGCGTCCCCGGGCGGCCCCGAACTGCCATTCTGCCAGCGCTCCGGCGTTGGCGTCGTTCATCAGCCAGGCGGTCCCGCCGAAACGGTCGGTCAGATCGGTGGTGATGGGGACCCGGTCCCAGTCGGGCAGGTTGGGAGGCGAGAGAATAATGCCGGCTGCTGAGTCCTGCGGATCGCCGCACGAGACGCCGAAGAGGGGCGCCTCACCCGGATCGAACTCCTCCACTGCTCTGAAAATCCGTTCGAGCGTTTCCTCCAGGCCGGTAGTAGGAAATTCGACGCGATCGTAGTCGAACGAAGTCCCGGCCTCGGGCAGATCGGTTACCCGGATCACGGCGCACTTTGAACCTCCGATGTCGATCCCAATGACCGCCATGTCTGAAAACCCTCCCTCGAAGAACACCTGGAATCAGCCGCGAGTATAGCAGCGGCCCCGGCAGGCCAGAACCGGTAACGGCCGCCGGTGGGTCAGAACAGGAAGTGGCCGCCGGCAGGCCAGAACAGGTAACGGTCGCGGCGGCAGGTCTGAAGGTTGAATGGATTCTCTCCGGCGGCTACCTTCCATCCATACGCCCGAGTCGCGTCCCCTGTGACCAGACAGATGGAGGCAGAGCCCGTGAATGATCCGATACCGTCAGGGAATCCCATAGAGGTCCTGATGGTCGGTATCGGTGGTTACGGACACTACTACCTGAAGACCCTCCTTGAAGAGACACCTCCTGACGCGGTGACGATCACCGGGGCGGTGGAACCCTTCCCTGAGCGCTGTCCCATGACTTCGATCCTCAACAGCAAGGGCGTCCCCCTCTTCAGAACCGTCGAGGAGTTCTTCTCCTCCGGGTACCGGGCCGATCTGGCGGTTATCGCCTCACCGATCCACCGGCATGTCCCCCAGTCGATCATCGCCCTCGAACAGGGTTGCCACGTGCTCGTCGACAAGCCGCTGGGAGTCACAGCTCAGGAGGTGGACGAACTCATCGCCGCCCGTGACGCGTCGGGGAAGCAGGTCCTGGTCGGCTACCAGTGGTCGTATTCATCGGCGATCCAGTTCCTGAAGCGCGACCTCATAGCGGGCCGTTTCGGGGAGCCGCGCCGCCTGAAGGCTCTCTGTCTCTGGCCGCGACCGTTGTCATACTATCAGAGGAATGACTGGGCGGGGATGGTCAGGGACCCGGAAGGAACCCTCGTCCTCGACAGCCCGGCCAACAACGCCATGGCCCACTTCCTCCACAATCTCCTCTACCTGGCCGGTGAGCGGGTGGACCGGAGCCTGGAACCGGCCAGCGTGGAGGCTGAACTCTACCGCGCCTATCCGATAGGGAACTGTGACACAACCGTGCTGCGGGCGTTCTCAGCCAGCGGGATCGAGATACTCTTCTACGCCTCCCACAGCGTGGACGGCGCCTTCGGTCCGGTATTCGAGCTTGAGTGCAGTGAGGGGAAGATCACCTTCAACGGCCCCCGGTCACAGGTCGTGGCGACTGACCGGGAGGGGAACCGGACTGATTACGGATCTCCCGACGCCGATCACCAGTTCCTGAAGCTGTTCGAGGCTGTCCGGACGGCGCAGGGCGGGGGTGACGTTGTCTGCGGGCCTGAAGCGGCCCGGGCGCATACCCTCTGCGTGAACGGGATGCATGAATCGGTGCCGGATGTCGTTGATATGCCCGAGGCAGTGATACGGCGCGAGCCGGTCGGCGATGAGGACGAACGGAAGTGGGTCGAGGAACTGGGCGAAACTCTCCTCGACTGTTACAACGACTGGCGACTGCCGTCGGAATCGGGGGTGGAGTGGGCCGAGAAGGGATTGATGATCGATCTCATGGACTACCGGGAGTACACCGGATGAGCGGAGCGACGCTGACCGACACGGGGAGAGGGGACTGATGAACTCCCGTGAACTGGTCAGAAGGACCATAGAGTTCGACTCACCCCCGGGGATCCCCCGGCAGACCTGGCTCCTGCCGTGGGCCGAGGACCACTATCCGGCCGAGTCGGTCCGGCTGGCGGAGGAATACCCCGACGATATCGTGAGCGCCCCGGCCCTCTATACCCGACCGGTTCCGGTGGAGGGTGAACGCTACCGGGCCGGACGGTACGTGGATGAGTGGGGTTGCCTCTTCGACAACCTCCAGGACGGGATCATCGGGGTCACGCGGGAGCCCCTGATACGGGAGTGGGAAGACCTGGAGACGTTCGAGCCGCCCGCCGCGGTCCTCGATCTCGACCGGGAGGCCATCAACGCCTTCTGCCGGGAGAGCGACCGGTTCGTGCTGGCCGGCACGGTGGTGCGCCCCTTCGAACGGCTCTGCTTCCTGCGGACCATGGAACAGGCCCTCATCGACACCTTCGAGCAGTCCTCCGGGTTCACCGAACTCATCGACATCATCCATCGCTTCTACCTGAAGGAAGTGGAGGTGTGGGCGCAGACCGACGTGGACGCGATCGCGCTCATGGACGACTGGGGGCACCAGCACGGATTGATGATCTCGCCCGATCTCTGGAGGGACCTCTTCAAGTCCTTCTATCGCGATTACGCGGAGGTCGCCCGGAGTTACGGGAAATACGTCTTCATGCACTCCGACGGCTACATCACCGATATTATCGGCGATCTGGCCGAAGTCGGGATCCAGGCCCTCAACAGCCAGGTCCACTGCATGGGGGTGCCGGAACTCGGAGAACGCTATCGGGGAGAGATCACCTTCTGGGGTGAGATAGACCGGCAGCAGCTGCTTCCCCATGGATCGCTCGAAGATATCCGGGAGGCGGTTGCGGAGATACGTGAGAACCTGTATGCAGGTGGTGGTGTGATCGCCCAGTGCGAATTCGGACCGGCCGCCAGGCCGGAGAACGTCTTCGAGGTCTTCGCCGCCTGGGACGAGATCGCCGGTTCCTTGGAGAAGGAGGAGCGGGCCGCCCCATGACAATCTTCGGCCTCCACATCCTGGACGTCTTCGTCATCCTTACCTACGTGGTCGTGATCCTCTGGATCGGTCACCGCGCGTCGAAGGGCACGAAGGACACCGGTGATTTCTACCTCGCCGGGCGGAAACTGGGCAAGGTCTACCAGTTCTTCCTCAACTTCGGCTGTTCCACCAACGCCGACCAGGCAGTGGCGGTCTCCCGGGAGATCTACCGGCAGGGGATCGGCGGGATGTGGATCCAGTTCCTGGTCCTCTTCCTGACGCCGTTCTACTGGTTCACCACCTACTTTTTCCGGCGGGTGCGACTCACCACCATCGGGGATTTTTTCACCGAGCGCTTCGATAGTCGGATGCTCGGCGGATCGTACGCCATCTTCATCCTGCTCGTATCGATTCTCGGCGGTGGGGTGGGGTTCATGGTGGCCGGCAAGACCTTCATGGCGCTCACGCCGAAGACGATGGAGGAGTGTTCGGTCGAGGAGCGACAGAGCATCCTGGAGTTCAGGGAGTACCAGGAACTGCGGGACCGGCAGGATGAGGGATTCACGACCGACGATCGACTCCGGTACGAGGAACTGAACGAGAAGAGCAAGCGGGGCGAACTGCGCTCCTTCGCTTCCCATACCAACCCGGTGGTCTTCTACCTCATCTTCGCGCTGATCGTGGGGATCTATACCATGATGGGAGGTTTCCGGGCGGCCGCGATCACCGATTCTATCCAGGGGGTCCTGATCGTCATCTTCTCGTTCATCCTCATCCCCCTCGGGCTATCGAAGATCGGCGGTTTCAGCGGGCTCCACGCGGCTGTGCCCGACTACATGTTCGATCTCTTCGGCTCGGGTACCCTGAGCGATTACGGCTGGTACACCATCCTCGCCATGGTTATCGCCAACCTTGTCTCCATCGTCGCGGTGTCTACCGGCATGCAGACCTCCGGCTCGGCCAAAGACGAAATGACGGCCCGGTTCGGGATGATCGTGGGAATGTATTTCAAGCGGTTCATCATGATCTTCTGGGCGCTGGCCGGGCTCCTGGCGATCGGGCTCTATTCGGGACAGCTCCACGATCCCGACCTGATCTGGGGGTTCATGACCCGCGACCTGCTCGTCCCCGGGGCGATTGGGCTCATGCTGGTGGGGATACTGGCAGCGAACATGTCCTCGCTCGACGCGGCCTCGGTATCATACTCGGCGCTCTTCATCAGGAATCTCTACGAACCACTGAGGCCGGGCCGGTCGGAAGAGCACTACCTGGCGGTCGGCAGGATCGCCATCGGCGCCACACTCGTCGGTGGGGTGCTGGTGGCCGTCCTGGTCAATGACCTGCTGGAGCTCTTCAAGTACGCGATCTCGATCCCGGCGATATTCGGTGCGGCGATCTGGCTCGGGTTCACATGGCGCCGGCTCACGAAACAGGCGGTCGCGATACAGGTCGTGATCTGTATCGTGATATACGCCATCATCCCCAACCTCTTCACCTCACTGAACGCGACGAAGTACAGTGAACGGCTCCTGATCGAGACTGATCCCCGGATCGTGGTGGTGGAGACCGAAGCGCTCCGGGAGGATGTGGATGAGGGTCGGGCGAGACGGGTCGGTGAGATCATCACGAAGGAGCACCGGATCGAACCGGCGGGAGTTTTCTTTGAACAGGTTGCCCGGATCGATCCCGGGGATCCCGACTCGCCGAAGGTGGGACTGGGGCGTTTCCATGCCGAACTGTGGGTGATGAGCTGGTTCGGGATCAATTTCCAGCGCATGCCGAGGTCGTGGCTGGTCGCCTACCGCTTTTTCTTCGACGCGCTCTTCCCCTTCCTGCTTCTCTTCCTCTTCAGTCGCCTGACGAAGCCGGTTCCCGGGGAACTGACCGACCGGTTCTACGCGAAAATGCACACTCCCGTACAGCCTACACCGGAAGAAGAGGAGGCTGCCCTCAACGTGGCCTATGGCGATCCGGAAATGTACGAGAACCAGAAAATGTTCCCCGGAACGCAGTGGGAGCTCCTGAAATGGACCCGGATGGATTATCTGGGATTTTTCGGCAGCTGGGTGCTGGTGGGGGTGATAATAGTTCTGCTCTGGCTGATGGTCAGCATACGCTGAGGCGTGCTGAGAGGAGATCAGTACCATGAGGAAACCGGCAGGAACAGCCGCCGTCATAGCGGCGGGAATCGTGCTGACGTTCAATTCAACCGTGACGGTGGCCGCTCAGGCGAGCATCCCCCGATCGGCGTACCTCGACTATGCCAGGGAATCGGCCGATGCCACCTGGGACCGGTACGATCAACTGATCGAACGGTGGCAGGAGGGATTCGACCCCGAGAGCGTATTCGGGTACCGCGCCCCGGGCGGGCTCCTGGAGATGGCGCTCATCTACTCCTGGCTCTTCGAACATGAGGGAGGGAGGGAGCATGCCCGTCGGGCGAAGAGGGTGCTTCTCGAATACGGTGATTACCGATCCGCCTTCCCTGAATCGGCGATAGAGAAGCGTCCCGACTACCTGAACGGGGTGCCGGCGCTGCCTGATTTCTTCACCGCCATGCGCTACATCAGGGCCTTCGATACGATGAACCGGCTCGATCAGCTCTCCGCCCGGGAGGTCGGACAGTGCCGGGACCTGATCGCCCACAGCATGGAGTACCTGCTCCAGACGGCCGAATGGGGCACCATGAATCGTACGGCGCTCAGGGCAGAGACCCTCGCTTGGGCCGTGCGAGCACTACCCGATCACGAGCGTACCCCGGTCTGGGAGATGCAGAGGAAGGCGCTGGGTGACGACAACTGGGGCAACTGGGAGATCGAGGACGCCACCATCTACCACGGTGTCTGGCTATACGCCCTTTTGGGATACGCCTCGGCGCGGGAGGATCTGGCGGGACTCTTCCGAACCCCGGAGATCTACTACTACGCTCACTACTTCCTGAACCTGATGTGCCCGTATGGCATCGTCCCCGACTTCGGGGACGCCAACTGGACCTCCAACTGGCGCCATTACCTGGTCTTCTTCCAGGTCGCGGCCGCCATCTACGACGATCCCGAGTTCAAGTGGGCGGCTGAAAAAATCGCCCGCCGGTTCGTCGACTTTTCGGGTCCCGCAAACGTGGGACTGGGGGTTTTCCTGCTCGACTGTTACCGCTGGGGCTCAGACGAGGTCGTCCCGGAGACGCCGACGGCCGGCTCGATGGAGGTCATGGAGGATGTCCAGGGCAAGAAGATCGTCTTCCGCGATGGCTGGCAGGAGGACTCGACCTGGATGCTGCTGAACTACCGCGATGAGGGGGACGGCGGGCTCAATTTCCGCGATTACCTGCGCGACACGATCCCCGTTGAAGAGGAGAAGATGACCCACGGGCACGCCGACGAGAACAGCATCGTCCTGCTCATGTCGGGCGGCTCGGTGCTGCTCCACGACGGCGGCTATCGCGACTTTATGCCGAGCGGCCCCTTTGGAGCCTACCGGCAGGATTACTTCCATAACCGGATCTGCGTGCGTCCCGAGAAGATCTTCATGGGCCAGGTAGAGGGGGAGGCGCGGTACGACCGCCAGGGGGAGGCCGTGCAGGGACAGGGGATACTGGAGTTCATGCGCAACGCCGGTTCCTACCGTGAGGTGCGCACCCGCAAGGTGGACTTCATTACACTCCCCGATATCGACTACAGCCGGTCACGCATGATCGATGACAACTGGGGTTATGAGTGGGACCGGGTAATCGCGTGGGTGAAGGAGCCGAACGTGTTCGTGGTCTTCGACATCGTGAAGTCGCGGGTCGAGGAGTACTTCACCATCGCCAACCTGTGGCACACGCGGAAGATCGTATCGCAGGGCGAGCACTGGTACGACACGGTGTATGACCGGATACAGAACACCGAACTTCCCACCGATGAGCACCTGCTCATCCATTTCCCCGACCAGCACTTCCGGCTCGAGGGGACCGAGCCGATCAGGCGGCACTATCAGGACGAAATCATGATCCACCAGACTACCGCGCACCACTTCGAGCTGGGTGAGACCGAGGCCTTTGTGACCGTCCTGGTGCCGCACGACGCTTCGGATTCACCGGAGGAGTGGGTGAGCCGCATCCGGCTTGCCGATACCGGACCGGGCCGGTCGGCGAAGGGAATCGTGATAGAATGGGAGGGCAGAGAGTACATCGTCGGGGTGAAGAACGACCTGCGTCAGGACATGGCCCGTGACTGGCGCCGACCCCGCTACACCTGGGAGGCCGGACGGATCGAGGTCGAGTCGTTCGAGACCAACGGCGACTTCATCTTCGGCCGGCGGGAAGGCACCACGCTCGACTACACCATCGTCAACCTCACCCGGGCCCTGTGGGACGGGCAGCTTCTCTACCAGGGTAAACCAGGCTACTTCGGGCTGGCCTACGACGGTACGCCTGTCATGGAAGACTACGGAAAGTCCCGCTACTGGCGGGCGAGGGTGGAGATAGGGCGGTGAGGCTGACTATCGACTCCGTTAGTGACTATGGATTGAAAGGTACAATTCCATTCCGAGTCACCAGGATGAGTGTTTGCTGCCTGTCGTGTGCCCTTACCCGGAGTTCAAACCAATAAGACCGCGGTCTGACGTAGGACACGAATGTCCAGTGTGTTATTTCAGGGGGACGCATGAATACGTAGGTTGAGAGAACGTCTATTAAATCTTCATGGGAGTTGATAGTTGCGGGTGCCGGGTACATGTCCCAGACACTCAAATGCCGATAATAGCTCAAACCATACTTCACGCCGGACAAATCACCTCGTGCTGATCTAATCGCCTGGGCATCACGCACAAATCTGGATGAGGCACAAGCAGAGAGAGCAATGACCAGTACAAGTACGAATACAGCGGATATCCGTCGGGACATATAGATTCCTCCATCGAAGAGGAACCATAACTATAGCAGAAGAATTACAGGAAGTGAATCAAGGAAGTAATGACGAAGGCGATGGCCGAACTATATAACTTTGATTAAAAGTTCGGCCCTTTTCAAATCGATCCAGATAGTCTTCGACCGGACGAACCTGCTGGTTGGTCATCAGACCGCGTTCGATCCCCTGCTGCAGGGCCTGTTTCAGAAGATCCGGGGAGAAGTCTGCTGATACGCAATCGCATAGTGTTCTGGCGGGCAATGGTAGAGATTGGACACTGATACGCCTGCGGTGGGAGTGACCGACAGAAAGATGTATAATACGGATTGACATACTGACTGTATTTATATAAATATAGTCAGTATGAAGACAGATTATATCCCACAGGCCCAACTTCCGCGTCTGAGGAAACTCGTTACGCCGGGAAAAGTGGTCGTGATCTACGGTCCGCGTCGAGTGGGCAAAACCACGCTCCTCAACCATTTTGCCGCGCAGGTAGCGGAGGATGTTCTCTTTGTCACGGGCGAAGACATTGCGGTTCGTGAGTATCTGGAAAGCCAATCGATTGAAAAGCTCACCTCGTTTGTCGGATCGAAAAGGCTCCTGCTTGTAGACGAAGCGCAGTACGTCCGTGAGATCGGCCGTAACCTGAAGCTGTTGGTGGACCACCTGCCGGATCTCCGTATTGTCGCGACCGGCTCGTCTTCCTTTGATCTTGCCAATACTACGGGCGAACCGCTCACGGGGCGAAAGTATACTCTGCTTCTGCTTCCGCTCGCCCAGCTGGAGTTGAACGCAGTTGAATCCCCTCATGAAACAAGCGCGGCACTCGAACTGCGCCTTCTTTATGGAAGTTATCCCGAGGTGGTCCTGCTCAACTCCAATACGGAACGGGAACGCTACTTGAAGGAGTTGGTCGCCTCCTACCTGTTCAAGGATATTCTCCAGCTCGAGGATATCAGGCATGCCGACAAACTCAGCAGGCTGTTGCAATTGCTGGCTTTTCAGATAGGCAATGAGGTCTCAGTAGCAGAACTCGGAACACAGCTCGGGATGAGCAAGAATACGGTCGATCGGTATCTGGATCTTCTCGAGAAGGTCTTTGTGATCTACGCGCGCCGGGGCTTTTCCCGAAACCTTCGCAAGGAGATCTCAAAGAGCAGGCGATACTATTTCTTCGACAATGGGATCCGAAACGTGTTGATCAATAATTTCAATCCGTTGTCCCTGCGCGACGATGTTGGCGCGTTATGGGAGAACTACGCAGTTACCGATCGGCTAAAGGCGAACCTGTACCTGGATCGCCATGTCGAGAGCTACTTCTGGCGAACCTACGAGCGACAGGAAATAGACCTGGTCGAAGACCGCGCCGGGCGGCTGGCCGGATTTGAGATGAAGTGGAGTCCTCCCCGATCGACGGCACCCCCGACGATCTGGGCCAGAGCGTACCCGGAAGCCTCATTTACCGTCGTGCACAGGGAAAACTACATGCCGTTCCTCACACACGAAGAAAGACCGGATTGAAGAAAGCAGGGGGTGGGGCAGGGGGAGAACAGCTTCAGAGCCTGATCGGCCTGTGGGTGATGCTCTCCCCGGGCTTCAGCCGGAAATCCTCGATGTGATCCCGGTATCTGAAGACGCCGTCGTTCCCCGCGGTCGAGCGGATAACAGCCTCCATCAGCTCGCCCTCTTTCCACTCGATGTCGACGGTGAATCCCCCCCGGGCGCGCAGGCCACTGACGTGTCCCGAACTCCATGCCCGGGGCAGGGCCGGCAGCAGGTGGATTACACCGGTATGGCTCTGCAGCAATACCTCCGCTATCCCGGCCGTGCCGCCGAAGTTGCCGTCGATCTGGAAGGGCGGGTGGTTGTCGAACAGGTTCGGATGGGTCGATTTCCTGAGCAGTTCCCCCAGGTGATGGTGGGCGGTCTCTCCCTCGTGCAGGCGGGCGTAGAAGTTGATTATCCAGGCCCTGCTCCAGCCGGTGTGGCCTCCACCGTGTGAGAGACGGTATTCGAGAGATTTCCTGATCGCGTCGATGATCCCGGGTGTTCCTTCCGGTGTGAACTGATTCCCCGGGTGCAGACCGTAGAGGTGCGACATGTGACGGTGCCCCGGTTCCGCCTCCCCGAAGGGCCGGGCCCACTCCATCAGGCGGCCGTCCTCGCCGACCATCGGACCCTGGAGCCTGGGGAGCGCCTCGCGCACCCCTTCGATCACCTCGTCGCCCGTCACTTCCAGCTCACCGGCCGCTTCCAGCAGGTTCGTGAACAGGTCCCAGATGATCTGCTGGTCCATGGCGTTGCCCATCCCCACATCGGACCGCTGGCCGTCCTCGGTGATGAACGTGTTTTCAGGGCTTGATGAGGGCCCGCTCACCAGCAAGCCTGTCTCCGGATCCACCGTCAGGTAATCGAGGTAGAAGAGGGCGGCCTCCCGCATGATCGGGAACGCCCGTTCAACCAGGAACCGCCGGTCCCCCGTAAAGAGCCAGTGCTCCCAGAAATGCCTGCAGCACCAGGCGCTTCCCAGCGGCCACAGTCCCCAGACCGTGCGGCCGATCGGCACCGTGAAGGCCCAGGCGTCGGACGTGTGGTGGGCGACCCATCCACGCGCCCCGTAGAGTTCGCGGGCAGTTTTCCGCCCGCGCTCCACGAGCTTCTCCACAAAGTCGAAGAAAGGCTCGTGGCATTCCGACAGGTTGCAGACCTCCGCGGGCCAGTAGTTCATCTGCAGGTTGATGTTGATGTGGTAGTCGGCGTTCCAGGGGGCGGTGATATGCTCGTTCCAGATACCCTGGAGATTAGCCGGCATGGTTCCCGGCCGGGATGAACTCATCAGAAGGTAGCGGCCGTACTGGAAATAGAGCGCGAAGAGGTTCGGGTCCTCGGCTCCCTCCTTCAACTCCTCCAGTCGCATATCGACAGGTTTCTCTACCTGCCGTGTTGTTCCCAGGTCTATCGAAACCCGGTCGAAGATGGAGCGGTGTTCGGCGATATGGGCCGCCCGCAACTCGGCGAATGGCCTCCTGGAGGCTGAGTCCACGTGCCGCGTGGCGAGCCTGAGGGGATCATCCCCGTTGTAATCTGTTCCCGCCCCGATAAGAACAAGGGTGGTTCCCTCCACCGGTTCCAGGATCCGCGCCACGCACGCGAAGCGTACCCCGGGATGCCCTTCATTGACTGCACGCCCCGTCATGACGATGCGGTCCCCCTGGTGCTCGACCGAACCCTCGGGCAGCTCCGGGCGGGAGAGCCTGGTATCATGTTTCAGACCGGGCAGCCCTTTGATCCTGACCACGATCACGTGGTCCACCGCGGAGGCGAAGACCGCACGGCGGATATATCCCTCCCGGGTGAACCATGTCGTATATGCCACGCCCTCCCGCAGGTCGAGCAGGCGCTCATATGAATCGCCATCCGGAGACGGGGAGGGTGAATCGGACGCGATCGAGATGGAGAGGTCCCCGAGCGTCTGGTGACTGCGTGTCAGGCGCTCAGACATGAACTTCTCCTGCAGCAGCCTCTGTGCCTCGACGACATCACCGGCGAACCACAGATCGCGCGCGCGTTCGAGGTCATCGGGCTCGACCTCCCGATCCCGGTCGAACGGACTGCCGGCCCACAGCGAGTCGATGTTGAGCTGGATGCGTTCCTCCCGCGTCCCGCCGAAGACCATTGCCCCCAGGCGGCCGTTCCCTACGGGGAGCGCCTCGGTCCACTCCGCAGCAGGCTGCAGGTATCGCAGAACCGGTCTGACAGCCAGCGGTTCCTGGTCTACAGGGAAGAACGGCTCCCCTGGAAGGAGGAGAGCAGCGCCGGTGAGGGCGGTACTGTGCATGAAATCGCGGCGGGATACGTCCATTGTTCAAGCCTGCTTCCAGGGAGTTGAAGTTCCGGCGCCGGTCCAGGATTATCCAATTCAGTGTCCCGGATTGTTGAGGTACATCTCAATGCAATAATCGTTTCATTGCTCTCAGGAAGTCTTCCATCCACTGCAGTCGCAGGTTCGAATCCTGCCCCGGCTACCAACATATTCAGGACTGTTTCAGGGTGTATTCGGGCGCTCGCGTGTCTCCCGTGGCTTTTAATTTATTTGGACATCCGGGATCCTTCTGCGATACACTCGGCCACAATCTGCAACTCATATAGATTCTCTCCCCATCTCACGGAGACCGTATGACATGATTGGCAAGCGTGTCGGACATTACGAAATACAGGAGAAGATTGGCGAAGGCGGCATGGGTGTTGTGTACCGAGCTGAGGACACAAAACTCAAACGCACCGTTGCCCTCAAGTTCCTGCCGTCTGGTATCGATCCTTCCGATGAAGAGCAAGGCAGGTTTCTTCGAGAAGCCCAGGCAGCCTCAGCTCTTGATCATCCAAACATCTGCACTATCTACGAGGCTGGAGACACCGATGATGGTCGAGCCTTCATCGCTATGGCCTTCTGTGATGATGAGACCGTCAAAGCAAAGATCAAAAGGGGGCCGCTGGAACTCGATGAAGCCATTGATATCGCAATCCAGATAGGCGCGGGACTCGCAAGGGCTCACAAAGCGGGAATCGTTCACCGGGATATCAAGCCTGCCAATACGATCCTCACTACGAATGGTATCGTAAAGATCGTGGACTTTGGTCTGGCAAAGCTCTCCGGGGCTACTCAGCTCACCATGACTGGTTCTTCAGTGGGCACAGCGGCTTACATGTCACCAGAACAAGTGCGTGGAGATGAGGTGGATCACAGGGCCGATATCTGGTCGCTAGGTGTGATGCTTTATGAAATGGTGGCCGGACAGCTGCCATTCCAGAGTGACAATGAGACAGCAATGATGTACTCGGTGCTGAATAAGGACCCCGAACCAGTAGAGAAGTATCGTGATGATATACCGATAGAAATCACTACCAGCCTCAAACGCGCGCTGGAAAAGAATCCGGACGATCGTTATCAATCAGTAGAAGAATTCAGGATTGATCTGCAACGGGTTTTAGCTCCAGAAGCTCCGGCCGATACATCGATCTCATCTATCAAAAGGCCGGTGCAGGAAGCCAGGCACAATCTCCCTGTCCAGCTCACCAGCTTCGTCGGGCGAGAACGCGAAATGGCCGAGCTGAGAGAGCTCATTTCCAATAATCGTCTTATCACACTGACCGGGACTGGTGGATGCGGCAAGACGAGGCTTTCACTCCAGATTGCAGCCGACCTGGTTGAGGATTACCCGGATGGTGTCTGGTTTGTTGAATTTGCACCTATTGCCAACCCGAGATTGGTTCCTGATGTAGTAGCGAGAGTCCTGCAGGTACAAGAGGAACCGGATAGTCCACCGCTACAGACGCTTTCAACCTATCTCAAGGACAAGCGTATACTGCTTCTTCTTGACAACTGCGAGCACCTCGCGGAAGCATGCTCGGAACTTACCCATGAACTTCTCCAGTCATCCCCTGAATCAACAATCATGGCAACCAGTAGAGAGAGCCTCAATACTCCGGGTGAAGTCACCTGGACGGTGCCCTCTCTTGCCACACCGGACCCGGACAACATACCCGAAGTCGAACAACTGGATCGTTTCGAAGCGGTAAAGCTCTTCATCGATCGTGCTGTGGCGATCCAGTCAAAGTTTGCGCTTTCCTCCCAGAACGCCACGGCAGTCGCTCAAATCTGCCACACACTGGATGGGATTCCCCTGGCCATTGAACTGGCCGCAGCTCGAATTAAGCTCTTGAGCCCTGCCGGCATCCTGGAGCGTTTAGAAGATCGCTTTCGACTTCTCACCGGCGGCATGAGAACCGGACTCGCGCAGCATAAAACGTTGCGAGCGACTGTCGATTGGAGCTACGAACTCCTGTCCGATCCGGAACAGATCCTGTTCAACCGTCTTTCTGTCTTCGCTGGTGACTTTGACATGGAAGCAGTTGAAGGGGTATGTGTGGGTGAACCTATAGCTGATACAGATATCCTGGATTTATTCTCAATGCTTGTTGATAAATCACTTGTGGGCAGAGACACCCAGGCAGACGGATCTATCCGCTATCGGTTGCTGGAAACCCTCCATCAATACGGCAAGGAGAAACTCAACGAGAGCGGCGAGGAAAAACTCACTCGTGCGAGTCACTACCGCCATTATCTCAACCTTGCTGACCGGGCGTACGACGAACAATTCGATGAGACGTCTACATGGCTGAATCGTTTGGAGACGGAGCATGAGAACCTGCATGCAGCTCTGGATTGGTCCTCCTCCCACCCCGAAGAACTTGTCCAACTGACCGGTGCACTCGGTTGGTTCTGGATTACTACCGGTCAGTACAAATCCGGACTCCACTATGTACAAACAGCTTTAGAGCAACGAGAGGGAAAGACTCCGGCAGTTGCCCGATTGCTGACCAGTCATGGAATGTTTTGGATCTATGTCCCGGCTGTATTTAATGATGCCTTACTATCACTGGAAGAGAGCGTGGAAATCTGGCGTGAACTTGGCAATGAAAAGGAAACAGGGTTAGCACTTATAGAGATCGGTACTATGAAGTGCCTTACAGGAGATTATTCAGATGTTTCACTGTGCAGTGAGGAAAGCATTGAGATTTTTGAAAAACTGGGCGATCCGAAGTTGGTCGCCAAGGCAAAATTACCGCTCTGTTGGTCATATTTGCACCAGTTTCTACCCGACCAGGCCGAACCAATTGCGGAAGAAATAATGAGGGTAGCGTTACAGTTTCAGATGCCATGGGAGATCATGGTTGCCAGACATTTCTTCGCTGATTGTCCTCTGCTGAGAGAAGAATATCCCGATGCGCAGGTCAGATATGGTGAAGCCCTGAAGGCAGCCCTGGAAACGGGAAATATTGCCCAGGCCTGCTCTGAACTACATGGAATGGCGATGACATACGCCGGTCAATCCCGGTATCACAAAGCAATTCGTCTGGACGGCGCGGTGTTAGCAACGTATGAGGAACATGGAGTTTCTCTCCCTTATATGAGATTCTGGCATGAAACACTGGATAAGACCGTCGGACGTGCTAAAGAACAGGTTGGTGTGAAGGAGGCGGCCACTCTCGAGGAAGAGGGCAGAGCGATGGGATTTGAAAAGGCAGTTGAGTATGCCCTGGACTTTGAACGGGATTAAAACAGAGCACTGTCCCCTATACCCCCGAAAAATCTCGTCCTAATATTATTTTGATATGTCGATGACATCGACCTCTTCGAGGAAACGATTATGAATCGTCCTGCTGCCCCCGGACCTTCGGCGGCGGGTTGGAGATAGCCCTCCGGCTGTTGGTGGGCCGGGATCTCGCACCGCTTCCCGATTAGATACGGCTCGATCACCAGCCTGTTGGTCAGGCTCTATTCGACCATGATCTCATCGGCGAAGAGCCAGCATTTCCCGCCGGCACCCTGGTGCCAGTCGGGGCATATCCTGAGGCTTGTGGCCCGCACCCTGACATAGCGCGCCGGCAGGCTCGGGAAGTAGGCGACAAAGTCCTTCACCATATCCATCTGGTACCTGTCTTCAGGGGAATATCCCGGCAGTTCCACCGGCTCTGAATAATCGGAATCGTCCTCGGAGAGGGCTATCTCCACACGGGTGGGCAGGAATATCCACGGACCGTGGTTCTGCAGGAATCCGGCCGTTACCCTCCTCACGGATCGTGTGCGCCCCATGTCGATAACAGCCTCGAAATCCGTCCCCTCGAACCCCTGCCAGTGCCCGTCGTTGTACCATGTGGTGGCGCGGATCCGGTTGATCAGGCTGTCCGGTCCGCCCCCCGGGTATTTTTCGGCGTACGGATAGGTGAGACTGATACTCCCTCCGACCGCCATATGACCGACCCGCTGGATCTCGCGCTTCTCATGCGGCAGGCCCCAGTTCGTCAGGTTGATATTGCAGAAATCGTTCAGGGTTCTCTGGTGCTGCCTCAGCAGTTCCCTCAGGCTGTCGAGTCTCTCCCGGTCGCCGGTGGAATCCGCCAGGTTGTTCATCTCGTGTGGATCTGCATGCAGGTCGAAAAGCTGGGTCGTCTCTTCTCCTGCAACGTTGTACATGATCAGCTTCCAGTCGTCCTCGGTCCTGACTCCCCGCTGGAAGTGCCGGTAGGCCAGGAATACCGAGTCCCTGCCCCTGGCCCCATCCCGCATCAGCATCGGGACAAGACTTCTCCCTGCGAGCGATTCAGGGATCTTCTTACCCAGGAGTTCACACAGAGTGGGGTAGAGGTCCTGGAGGCAGCAGAGGCCATCCCTGGTCACTCCCTCAGGTATCCCGGGCCCGCTGATGATCAACGGCACCCGCACGCTGTGGTCGTAGAGGTTCTGCTTGCCGAGCAGTCCGTGGCTTCCGACGGCGAGCCCATTGTCCCCACTGAACACAATCACCGTATCTTCGGCCCGGCCGGTCCTCTCCAGAGTGTCCAGAACCCGTCCGAGCTGATGGTCCAGGTGGGTGATCATGGCATAGTAGGCTGCCAGGTGTTCGCGGACGGCATCGGGCGTCCTGGGCCAGGGAGCGAGCTTCTCGTCCCGAATCGTCAACTCCCCGTTGTCGAAAGGATGTTCCTCCAGATAGTTCCCGGGCAGGGGTATCTCCCCGGGCGGATACATGGCGGTATACTCATCGGGCGCCATGCGGGGATCGTGAGGCGCGGTGTATGAAACATAGGCGAAAAATGGATCCTCACCGCGATAGTTTTCAAGGAATTCGATCACGCTGTTGGAGAAGAGCTCACTCGAGAAGGTCCCGGCGATGTATCGGTCACCGGACGGGTATGCTCCCGAGGGATCGAAATCGTGGACAGGTACCTTGAGGTGATCACTCATCCCGCCGAAGAAGATGTTTCCGCCGTCGGTGAAACACCGGGCATAGGCTTCCGGCCCGTTGTGCCATTTGCCGGTCCCGAAGGTGGTGTATCCGCTGAGCCGGAGCAGTTCGGGCAGCATCTCGTGGTCCTCAGGGATCGAACGGCCCTGGTTGTCGAGATGGAAGAGGGATTTCCCCGTAAGCAACATGGCGCGGCTGGGCATGCAGACCGCTCCGCTCGTTCCACCCATGATGTGGGCTCGGGTAAAGGTGACTCCACTCCGGACGAGCCGGTCGATATGCGGGGTGTGGATCTCGGGGCAGTTCAATGAGCCGATGGTGTCGTATCGCTGATCATCGGTAAAGATGAACAGGACGTTCGCTCCGTGTGAGCGGTGTGTGCGGGAGCATCCGCTGCCTGAGATGCCGGTCAGGGTGAGGGCAGCGGCCCCGAGCCCCGTGGTTCTGATGAACTGGCGCCTGCTGCGGTCACTCATCGATTCCTCCTCTGGATTGATACCCGTGGAGAGGTTACAGTTCATGGCCCGCCGGAGGAAGAGGGTCTCTTACTCTGAAAAACAGGACAGGATGGGGCTGAAACGCATGAGGTTGCATCCCTGACGGCTTCGCGATCATTCCGGTGAAGGAAAACCTCGCTTTTAGGAGATTATATTCATATATTCATAAGAGATTAGTAGAATATATTGAGGAGGTACCGGTATGTATCGCTGGACGATCACCGAGGAGACCCGCGCAAACCTGAGCCGGATTGCTGAGCTGAAAGAGATTCTGGATACCCGGGGGGTGCTCCCCCGTCGCTGGGCGGGACGACTGCGTCGGGAACTGGAATCGGCCTCGGTAGCGGCATCGACATCTATGGAGGGGGTGCCGGTCACGGTCGATGAGGTCCGTCGTATCCTGGCTGGAGACAGACCGCCGGCGGTCTCGAAGGATGACGCGCAGCTTGTCGAGGGATATCGGAACGCCATGTCGTTCGTGCTTCGACGGGCGGATGATGTCGCCTTCACGTGGCAGACCGAACTGATCCTCGGTATTCATGACAGAGTATTGGCGGGTTCCCACGCGGCCGGTGCCGGCCGCTTCCGGACCGGTCAGGTGCACGTGGCCGATACCGGGGCAGGGCGACTCATCTACACACCACCTCAGCCTGAGGCCGTTCCTGAACTCGTCACCGAACTCTCAGTCTTCGCCGAAGAGCATCAGGCCCGGATCGAGCAACCGGTACTCGCGGCGCTCATCCATGTGGGCCTGGCAGGTATCCACCCTTTTGCTGACGGGAACGGTCGCGTGGCGCGGGTCCTGGCCTCGCTGGCGATGTACCGGGGCGGTTACACGATCCCCGAGTTCACCAGCCTGGAGGAATACTGGGGCGCCCACCGTGATGACTACTATGGAGCGTTCGCCTGCCTCGGTGAGGCCTGGGACCCCGGGGCGGATGTGACCCCGTTCATCGCTGCCCATACAGATGCCCAGCGGCTCCAGGTGGATGCTCTTTCACTCCGTCAGGCTGTTGAGCGGGAGATCTGGACGATCCTTGAGGACATCGCCATCGAGGACCTCTCCGGTCCGCCGAGATTCGCTGATGCGCTCTTCGACGCCTTCTTCGGGCGGGAGGTCTCGAACCGGTACTATCGTGGTCTCACTGATGTGTCCATCGCGACCGCCACCAATGATCTGGGACGGCTCGAGGCCAGCGGACTGCTGGCGGCGATGGGAGCCGGCAGGACGCGCACCTATACCGGAACTCATGCCCTGATAGCGAAGGTGGCGAACCTGGGGGGCATTGAACAGGCCCCGGTCGATCCCGCCGTCCCTCTCGATCGATCGAGACAGGCGATCATCGAAGGCCTCGCAGGGCGGATTTCGGCTCATGGTAACCAGGTTTCTACTGAATACCTGCATGGTCTCCCTGGGGGTAATTGACCGTTGATCAGGCGGGATGCTACGCTCGGCACAACGTCTGAACTTCCTGTCCCAGGTTATGTTCTTCTGAGGCGCGCATGACTACAACCGTTTCGATCACGACAGATACCGGTGAACTCGACGCTCTGCTGCCGATGGTCCGCTCCTTCCTCGAGCAGGACATCATGGAACTGGTGGTCGACGGACGGAAGGTGAGCGGGTTCCGGACCCCCGACGCCAGCTCCCTCTGGATCCGCGACCACTGCGACATGCTCCGGACCGGTCGCTACTTCCACGCGGACGCGACCAGCGTGGTCGAGCACTTTGCCGAGACGCAGTCGGCCACCGGTCGGATCTTCGACTACTTCACGACCTTCCCCGAGAAGCTGCCCTGCGAGCGGGAGAACTGGACCAAGTACGTCCGGGTGCCGGTCGAGGCGGATGTCGAGTACCGCTTCGTGAAGGCGGCCTGGCTGGCGTGGCAGGCATGTGGTGATGATGAGTGGCTGGAAGGGATGCTCCCCGCCATGGATCGATCCCTTGAGTACATCCTCAATAACCCGTGGTACTTCGATGAGGGCATGGGGCTCATCAAACGGGCCTATACCATCGACACCTGGGACTTCGCCTATACCGCGGGTGGGCATGAGTGGCTCCAGTTCCAGATCGACGAGAACACCTTCTGGGGCATCATGCACAGTGACAACAGTGGTTACCTGGAGGCCTTCCGGATCATGGCCCGCGTGTACCGGTACCTCGGTGAGGATTCGAAGTCGGACGAATGGGAAGGGAAGGCAGCCGTCTGGGATGAACGTGCCGATCGCCTCCGGGAGCGGATGAACGAGGTCTGCTGGAACGGCACTTTCTACACCCACTTCGTCAAACTTTCCGATGTGACCATCCCGGGGGTCGACGAATCATCCCAGCTCAGCATGAGCAATCCGATGGACATCAACCGGGGAGCGGCCACCCACGAGATGGCGGTGGCGATCATCGAGGAGTACCGCCGGCGGCGGGAGACGACCGGGGCCTTCGCGGAGTGGTTCTCGATCGATCCGCCGTTCCCCGACGGGATCTTCGGGGACGAGAAACTGGTGGGAGGGGCGTACGTGAACGGGGGGATCATGCCCCTGGTGGGCGGGGAACTGGCCCGGGCTGCCCTCGAACACGGCTATGAGGCATACGGGGTGGACATCCTCCGACAGTACCTCGGGATGATCTCCGAATCGGGCGAGACCTACCTCTGGTACTTCCCCGACGGCACCCCGGCTTCGGTGGAGACCAGTACCAGCCCCGAGGCTTCCGCCACCGATGGCTGGGGCTCAAGCGCCATGCTCTATGCCCTGATCGAAGGACTGGCAGGGGTGGAAGATGAGCACCGGTCATTCGAGCGGGTCCGGCTCTCGCCCCGCTGGGAAGCCGCTGGGGTGACACGGGCCGAGGTCAGCCTCGCCTATGCCTGTTCGGGGGCCGGAATCGGGTATGCGTACGAGAAGGCCGGCCGGGAGATCCGTCTGGAGATATCAGGAGGAGCGGAAGAGGTCGAATGCCACGTCCTGCTGCCCGGGGAGGGCAGGGTTGTATCGGTCTCACACGACGGGAATGAACTCTCATTTGCAGAGGTGATGGTCGAGAAGAGCCGGTATGTGGACTTTGAGGTTGATGGGCCGGTCGACGGCACGATCGTGATCAGACTCGGGTAGGATAGATCCCTGAGTGCAACGCCCCGTAATTGCGGAACGGTGTACTGAGGAGGGAGCAGAGAGATGGAACGGAGACGGTTCGTCGGTTCACTGGGTGGCGCGATGGGCGGGGTCTGGATGGCGAAGAGTGGCCGGTTCCCGGACCCGGGCGACCATGTCACCCGATCGTTCCACGATCTCGGTGAAGCTCTGGCAGGTGTTCAGGATGATCAACGGTACTGGGATCTGATCCGCAGCCAGTTCCTCTTTTCCGATGATTACCACTATCTCAACACCGGCGGTCTCGGTTCCTCCCCCTGGAGTGTCATCAACCGGATGAAGGAGATGAGTGACCGGGAGGACGCCCGGCCGAACGCTGGCCACGATCTGAACCACTGGAGGGAAACGAAGGAGATGGCGGCGGGACTGCTGGGACCGCGATGCCGGCAGGAGGAACTCGCCTTCACCAGCACGGCGACCGAAGGCATCAACATCATCCTGAATGGGCTTCCACTGGAGCGGGGGGATGAGATCATCACCTCGACCCATGAACACCCGGCTCTGAACACCCCCCTCGTGAACCTGGTACACCGGAAGGGTGTTGTGGTCCGTACCTTCGAGCCTGACCGGGATCGGGGAGCCGGGAACGTCGAGGCGATCGAGCGGCTCATCACCCGCCGGACCCGTCTGATCTTCATCTCCCATCTCACCTGCACGACAGGGCAGTTCTTCCCGGTGACGGAGATCGGCAGGCTCGCCCGGTCGCACAAACTCTGGTACGCCCTCGATGGGGTCCAGGCCATCGGGGCAGGTCCGATAGACATCCGGGAGATCGATGCCGACTTCTTTGCCGTGAGTGGTCATAAATGGATGCTGGGGCCCCGGCGGACCGGCATCCTCTATGTGAAGGAGGAACGCCTGGAGGAACTGGTGCCGACGGTGGTGGGCACATACTCCGATCTGAGGAGTGACCTGTCGACCATGACGCTCGAATTTCAGCCCACGGCCCAGCGGTATGAGTTCGGCACCCAGAACGATGCGCTTTTCTACGGTCTGGCCGAAGCGATCGGCTTCATCACAACCATCGGCGTGGAGCGGATACGGGAGCACAACCGTCGTCTCTCGGAACGCTTCCATGACGGTCTGCAGGATATCCCCGGTACCACGATCCTCTCACCAGCAGAGGAAGAGTACCGGTCAGCGATGATCACCTTCAGAGTGGACGGTGTGAACTACCGGGATGTCACCACGGCTCTCGGGCAGAAGGGGTTCAGGGTCAGGCCGGTCGGTGAAGTGGGACTCGACGCCATCAGGATCTCGTTCCACGTCTACAACAATGAGTCGGAGGTGGAAGGAGTACTCGATGAGATCCGGGCGATCGCGGGGTGACGGGATGACGATCAGCGAAGCACTGCAGAACATCACCACCATCATCATCGGAGAGGGGGGACAGCCCTTCCTGCGGTCCGCGGCAGATCTGGTGGCCAGCGGGATCGGTGGGGCCGGCGCGACGGTCGAGGTACATCCCGATCCGGGCACTCTCTCCGACCGGGCCGGTGCATTCCTCATCTTCGACCCGGTCACAGACGCTCCGCCGGTCGACAGTGTCTGGGATTCACCGTGGGAGGGTGAGACGGGGGTCCGGTTCACCCTGAGGGAGGACGGCTCGGGGGCGGTCATCCCCTCCGACCGCCGCTACCTCTACGGATTCCTTGTCTGGCTGCAGAGGCACGCGGGCGGACGCCTCCTCGAGGAGGTGAAGAGAGGCCGATACTTCCCGGTGAGCTTCGCCTGGAACCGGACCGTATACGACTTCTTCCTCAACCAGGAGGGGAGGATCCAGCAGGGACTCGACCGGGAGACCTACATCGAGCGGCTCGCCGCCTCGGGGTTCACCCACCTGGAGGTGAATGGACTGGCTGCTCCTGCCGGGCTCGAGACCGGCCCCCCCGGTGAGATCTACCCGATGTTCTACACCTACTGCCCGGCGCTCGACCAGTTCACTTCGAGCCGGCTGAATGAGGGGCTCTACCCGGAGGAGTGGCTCGCAGCAAATCTCACCCGATTGAAGGAGAACGCCCGGCTCGTCCGGTCGTACGGGCTTGTTCCCGGACTCCTCTGTTTCGAGCCCAGGTCGGTACCGGATGAGTTTTTCACGAAGTACCCCATGCTGCGCGGTGCGAGGGTGGATCATCCCTTCAGGAGCTTCAAGCCACGCTACAACATGACCATCACCCATCCCCTTGTGAGGGAGCATTACGCGGAGATGCTCCAGAATCTCATCCACGAAGTCCCCGATCTCGGATTCCTCTCCATCTGGACCAATGACAGCGGCGCCGGATTCGAGTACACGAAGTCGCTCTATGTGGGGCGCAACGGGGGCGCTTACCTGATCCGGGAGTGGAAGGACGATGAGGAGATCGCCAGGGCGGCCGGGGAGAACGTGCTCACCTTCTTCCGCACTCTGAGGGATGCCGGTCGGGATCTGAATCCCGATTTCCGTCTCATCACGCGTCTGGAATCGTTCTATGGGGAGCACGATACCATTTGGGAGGGGCTGGAGGAGGGGATCGACGTGGAGACCACCTCGCTGGTCGGGCGGGGGTGGGAGATGCCCTATACGCATCCCCGCTATCCCGATTCGCGCTCGATCAACGGCGGGACCGTTTATCAACTCTCCTTCGATGAACGGGAGAGGGGGCTGATGACCGATCTGGCCGAAAGATCGAGTCTTCCCCACTTTTACTTCGCGGCCGGTCCCAATTCGATGTTCGCGCCGCTGCTGGGCGTTCCCTATCCACGGCTCACCTGGCAACGGCTGCACCTGCTCCACCGCGAAGGTGTGCGGAACCTGGCCCACACGGGAGGAACCTGCCCACCGGATATCGTTCCCTTCAACATCAACCATGAGGTGCTGAGCCTCTTCCAGTTCGATCCCGACCTCGACCCGGAGGCGGAGATCGCGCGGATCTCCAGCGAGTGGGCCGGAGACGACCGGGGGGAGACACTGCGGGAGGCATGGAAGCTGACCGAGGAGGCGATCCTCGCCTTCCCGAACATCACTCCGCTCTATTCCACCTTCGGTTTTGTCTGGTACCGGCTGTGGGCTCGACCATTCGTACCTAACATCGAAGCGATCCCGCTGTCCGAACGGGAGTACTACCAGGAGTGGATGTGCACAACGCCGCACAACCCCAACAACGTCGACCTGAGCCGGGATGTCCTCTTCCAGCTCACGACTCCCGAACAGTGCCGGCTTGACCTGGAACGGATCGACACGAATCTGTGGGAACCACTCGACGGCGCCATCGCGCTACTGAACGGGATCCGTAGCCGGACCGGCAGTGAAGCAGGGATGGGGGGAGTCGTGGTTGGAGGGGGAAAAGGTGACAGGGGCGAGGTCGATGATGATGGCAGGCGGGACGGATCGGGTGATCAGGCTGATCGGGGTGATGATGGTGTGACAGACGTGATCGAGGATCAGTACGTGCGGCTTTCCGCCCTGCGCTGCTGGTTCAAGACCCAGCGCAACGTGGCGGCGTGGGTGGTAGGTGTGCACGGATACCTCGAGGCGAAGGAGCAGGGGGATACAGAACGGATGGCAACCTGCCGGACCCTGCTGGACGGGATGATCGACAGTGAGATAGCCAACTCCCAGCGTTTGATCGAACTGCTCGAATCGGGGATCGAGTTCATGGCCACAACCGACCTGGAAGAGACCCAGCTGATCCACGGACGGAACCTGGGCGACCTGCTCCGGAAGCGGATCGTCCTGATGGAGGCTCACCGGGAGGATGAGCCCTTCATAGATCCCCACTACATCGAGAGGAAAGCCGGGATGGATGTTCCAGAGTAATCCGCTGGATCTGCCAATACTTGTGAATCCACTGAATCTCTATTGCTTGTCCCTTTCAGGTTGCCAGATATCATGCATATGATATTATGCATACGATATTATGTATTATTCCAGGGTCATCCGCGAAGAACGCCTGCAACAGGGTCTGACACAGTCTGAGCTGGCTCATCGATCCCGGGTGAGCCTGCCGACCGTCCAGAACATTGAGGCGGGCAGGGCCAACCCGTCGCTGTCTACCCTGACCAGGGTGCTCGATGCCCTCGGGCTGGGATTGAAGGCGGAACCTCGCCCGGCCGATTGGGACCAACTGGCTGTCTGCGGTGCACCGCTGATGGTCCGTGAGGGGGCGGCAACCGGTGAGGAGTCGTACAAGGGCACCAGGGCACCCGCCTCACCGACTGCTGAAAGACTGCTGAACAACATTCGAGATGCCTGTCGGGAGTTGAGGGATCATCCGGACGGTGAGAGACCTCTCGAGAGACGCCGGGAAGCGGTACAGGCACTCCTGCTGGCTCTTCGCATACATTTCCCGAACTTCTTCAAAGAGCATCTGGCCGGGACCGAACTCTACGAGGAGCCACTGTCTGCACCGATCACCGGACGGACCGTCCGGATGACCCGGGAAGCCGTGGCGGCGCTGGCGAGGTACCTGTGAGACCGCTCGATCCACAGCTTCTCAAGGAGTTCATCAGGCGAGCGGCCGACAGGGTGGAAGGTGACTGGGTCGTCATCGGGGGTACCGTACTCCCGTTGCTCGGAGTCGGAGATCGGGCCACGCTCGATATCGACCTCATCCCGGTTGGCGAGGCGTCTCAGTCTGATATCCTCGACCTGATGGAAATCGCAGAACAGATGGGTCTTCCCGTAGAAGCGGTGAACCAGGCAGGCGCCTACTTCCTCAAGAAGATCCCCGATTTCGAGGACCACCTGATACTGCTTCACGAGGGCAGCAGGGCTCGGATATTCCGGCCTGATCCGACGCTCTACATCAGGACGAAAGTGTACCGTCTCAGTGAGTCGGACCTGGAAGACTGCCTTGCGTTCCTGAGATTCGCCGGGGTCTCCGGGGAGGAGCTCGACGAGACGGAACTGCGGGAGGAAATCCGGGCTGAACTCGAGAAGCCGGTCGGGCTGGGACGGCGAGAGCGCCTCGAGTCACTGCTCTCAGCAATCTGAAGAATTCGGTGTCCGGAATGCGGCCACGAGAGGCTGCTGGCGTTTTTGTGTAAATGCCGGGATCTGTGTCCCAGCTGCCGGGCCCGCCTATCAGGCCATCACAAAGATCAGTTTCCCTCGTCGGCACCTGTGTACTGCCTTACACTGTTGTTGTCACCTGGAAGTTTTATCCTTGTCAGCATGGCTTAGTTTATGAAATGAAAAACGGTATCGAAATATCACTGCAGGAGTTCATCGGCGGCTACCTCGAGCACGCAAGGGGGGCCAGGACTCCCCGCGCATACGAGCTGCTTTCCGGGATAGTGCAGAGGGTTCTCAAGGCATGCAGCTGGCCGCCGAAGCCGGAGGAGCTGCGCCAGTACTGGCAGATACTGATCGACAGAAGGGATATCAAGGCCGTCACGGCGAACAAGGAGCGTCGTGCCGTGGCAGTCGCGCTCGGCTGGGGTGTTAAAAACGGTTATCTGGAAGAGAATGCCTGCGCGGCGGTTCGCAAGTGGCGCGAGGGTGACCAGGGAGCAGTCGTTTTCTTCGAACCGGATGAGGTGGCCGACATCCTCGCGTACCTGCCCGAGAAGTACCACGACCTTATCACCTGGTCGATCTGGACCGGTATACGCCTGACCGAGTCGCTTGGCCTGCAGTGGGACGACATCCTCAGCGAAGGTGACGATCGATGGCACGCCGTCCGCATCCAGACCAGGGGTGGGCGGGAGAGGATCGTTCCCCTTGTAGATGATTGTGGTGTGATCCTTTCAAGGGGCCGGAGGAAAAAGCTACACCAACCATTCCCTTTCAGATCGCGTCGCGTCATTTATCAGGTGTGGGTGCGGGCCAAGATGAAGGCCGGAATCGAAAAGGGCCACTTCCACACCCTGAGAACAACCTGTGCGGTGTGGCTTCTGAGGAGTGGGGCGACACTCGCCGAGGTCAGCGAGATGCTGGGACACAGCTCCCTGACCATGACCGAACAACTCTACGGGGAGTTCGTCCTGGATGAACTGGAGCCGGCTCCCGAGCGGGATGAGGGTGTATCTCCACCCTGGCAGGCCGAACAGATATTGAGGGAGTATCGACCGTAATTGGGGCAGATCGATCTGCTACCGCTCATCTTCGGTAAGGTCGATCAGTTATTCATTCCCTCGACTCAGCAGGAGAATCCGACCTGGCTGAATAGAGCATCATGGCCGCGGCGTATATCACGACCACCACGACGAGCCAACGTATTACCCCGAGCGGCAGCGACTTCACGATGAAGGCTGCGAGCAGTACCGCCGGGATGCCTCCGAGTGTGAGGCCGATCGCCGGGCGGAGACTGAACTTCCTCTTCCGGACGAACCGTGCGCTCCCGACCGGCATCAGGAATGCGCACGACCCCATCATGATCGGGAACGCCGCCCTCGGGCTCATGGCCAGCAGACTGATCATGATCATGCAGGGTGCGTAGAGACCGATCCCGATCGTGTTGAGTGCACCGAGCACGAAACTCCCCGCCATGGCCACCACGAGTAGAATGCCTCGCAAGCCGAGTTCCTCGCCGCCGATTGGGAAGAGGTCGAACTGCGTCATGGCCATCAGGGTAGCCGCCAGGAGCAGGGCGATCCCCATACCTATCTGGATAAGGCGACGAGGCAGGCTTGCGACGATCCCGGCGCCGAGCCACGCACCCGTCACTGAAGCAGCGATCATCAGGACCAGGGTCAGCGGATCGACCTCGATGATCGATATGTAGATGAAGGCCTGCACGACCACCGGCAGGGTATGCCCCACGTTCATCGTCCCGGGGATCAATTCATCCGGCACCATCCGCGACAGCTTGTAAATCGTGGTGGTCGGCGCGAAGCTCCCAATACCGAGCGTGTCGAAGAAATTCGTGACGAAGCCGATCGTGGACTGGATCCACGTGGGACGGGCACTGCCGGCCGAGAGGTCATCCGGCCGGGCTGACTCCCTTGCCCTGATCTGAGCCATAATCCAGATGAAGATGTAAGAAGCCGCGAAGAGACCGAGCAGGATGAAGAGAATCAGCTTCACACATTTCCTCCACTCAATAGGGATACATATTCGGCCCGGAGTGTAGTCTCAGACTGTTACAGAGGCAAATCCCGGACCTGCTTTTCAGTACTTCCTGATCCAGAAGTAGTCGAAGCCGAACCGACCCGTTTCGACACATTCCAGGACCAGCTCGTGTTCACCTGCCTCCAGCGCTCCCCGCCGGAATCCTGTGCTGAGCAGACGGCGGGCGAACTCGCTGCGAAGTACCAGTGTCGTCTGCCCGCGTTCTCCCATGCCCGCGCCACCCAGGTTCGTCACGGTGAGCGGCACTCCGTCGAGTGATACCCGCAGGGTGCCCGACTCAGGCCAGTGCGCTGCCACGAGGTTGATGGCGTGATCCCCCGCCTCCTCGATCTCGAAGATCACCGTGAGGCGGTCACCTGCCTCGGAATCCCAGCAGAGCAGGTGTCCCCGGGAGGCTCCCGGTTGTGTGTCTTCGACAACGAGGCTCCCGCCGGCCAGGCTGTGCGTCATCGTTTCCAGGTGGTGGAAGGTCGAGTTGCTGGCCCCGCCGGATGCCTGCGGCTCGTTCACGGGCAGATCCCTGACCACGAGTTCGGAGGTCTGCACCCGGCGGTGATCGTCAAGGGCGCCAGGTCGTGCGTAGCAGTAGGCGATCCGGTCGTAGCAGAGGCCGGGGAATGCCCGGTGATGCCACAGCTCGAGGTAGAAGGCGAAGTGGTCGGAGAATGGCACCGAGTCGAGGATGTGCCAGCGGTGATTCGAAACATATCCCAGCGTGCCCGGGCCGGTATCGAGGGGCTGTCCGCAGTAGGGATGATCGAACAGGTCGGGGCGGCTCCACGAGTAGTTATAGTAGTCCTCCGTGCCGGTCCCGAAAAAGACGGGGAAGGGATCGTCGTCCACGAAGATCTTCTCGTCACCCTCGCCCCACCAGTTGCCTCCGGGGGTGGGTACGGCGGAGGGATTCACCAGGAACGAGGCCGCGCCCACGAAATGTCCCTGACCCTTCAGCACCACAAAGGGCAGGTCGAGGGGGCCGGAAGCCAGGTCGAGATCATGATCGCTCCTCCACTTCGCGCGGAAATAGAGCGAGCGATCATCCCATTCCCACGGGGAGACCGTGATTGAGGTCTCGATGTGGACCCACTCATCGGAGTGGTTCGTGAAGCGGAAGAGGGCGGTCTCCCGGAAGGGCATGACGAACCGGCAGGTCATCGTCCCGTCCTCGCTTACGCTCATGGGCAGGCTGTCGAATGGATTCACACCCGGTCCCGAGCCGAAGAAGTCACCCGCCGGAGCCTCGATCTGGTGCCTTGACGCTCCGTCGAAGGATACCTGGAGCAGGGTGCCGCGAAGCGCCTTCCACAGGTCTGAAGCGGTGATGCGCAGGGTGAAGAGGGTGATGGCTCCGTTGGTACCCGATGAGGTGGCCTCGAGATCCCAGCTGGTGCCGGGAGCGAGATCGGCCGAGCGTTCGTAGAGGGTGCCGGCCGGGGGAGAAGGGGGCGTGAGAAGTGCCGCAGCCGCGAGGAGCAGGTCCTCCTCACCGCGCCCGAGATCCCGGCCCGGGTTGAAGCTCCTGACCCGGGTGCCTTCCTGATAGAGGCGTACCTCCACGTGATAAAAGTGGAGTTCCTCCAGGTTGCCTTCCCAGGTGATGGTCAGCGACTCATTGAAAGGAATCGGCAGGTAGTCGGCGTCCTGCTGTCGGAAGGCGTCTCCGCAATCGATATCCAGACCCGCCTCTTCGAGGAACACATCCGATTTGCCTGCCAGGAAGGTGTAGGCATCACCCAGGTAGAGTGGAGCGCTCGGAGCGTCCAGGTAGACGTGGAGGGTGCCGGCCATCCTGGCCGACCAGGTCCGCACGATCGCTCCCGGGCCGGTCACTTCACATAAAAGGTAGCTGCCGACGCCGTTCTCATCGGGCTCACGCAGCACTTTCATGAACCCGGGGATCGGTTCCCGGCCGAAGCCGTCGGAGTTTGAGAACCATCCTTCCTCATCGGGTGAGACCGAGCGCCGGTCGTAACTGGAAAACTGGATTGTCCGGAAAGCGGGGGCAGGTAGTCTCCCGAGTTCCGACAGGTCGGTCATCTCCTCCAGCAGGGTTGCGGTCGTGATCGTTCCCGCGCGTCCGCCTCCCCGTTGTCCAGAGACAGGTGTCGCGAGCACGAGAATGATCAGCGTGGAGAGGACGGGGTACAGGATGGAATCGAGGACGGGGGAGATGATGGGCTGGAGACGAAATGGTCGATTCATCGTGAAAACCTTTCGATCGTCGGAGTAACCGGCAGTTTCAACCTCACTGTTCATTCGTTACCCACCCTCAACCCCTCTTCATAGAACGCATGAATATTCTCTATCGGCGTGTCCGCCTGAATGTGATGGGCCGGAGCAAGGATGTAACCACCGCCTTCGCCGCATTCGTTCTTCAGTTTTCGAACCGCGGCACGGACCTCGTCCGGCGTACCGTGCGGCATCGTATGCTGTACGCTGAGTCCGCCGAAGAGCGTCAGGCGTTTCCCGAATCGCTTCTTCACCACGAACGGATCGATCGCCGTCGGCTGCAGCGGATTCAGGACATCCAGCCCGATCTCCACCATGTCGTCCAGGATCGCCTCACAGTTGCCACAACAGTGGTAGGCCACCTTGATGTTCGGGTTGACCTTTTTCGGCTCCGCGAAGAGCGTTGCCAGACGGGGTTTCAGATAGGTGCGCCACATGTCGACCGATATCATCATCCCCCGCTGGTCTGATATGTCGTCCCCGAACCAGACCATGTCCGCGCCCAGTTCCGCATGTTTCCGCGATGCTGCCAGCGGAAACCGCATGACCTTGTCCAGCAATGCATTCGTGTAATCCGGATCCAGCGCCAGATCCATCATGAACGCTTCCAGCCCGCGCAGATACCAGGCCGCCTCGAAGATGCTGATCTGGCTGGAGCCGACCATCCATTTCTCTTTCCCGTACAGATCCTTCATCTTCCGGAACGTCTCGTAGTGCGAATCGAGTTCCGGATCCGGGGTGACGAAGCTCACCAGCTTCGACTTGTCACCGGCCAGCGGCGGACCGACGATCTCGGTGTATTCTCCGATCCCATAACTCACCCAGCGCCAGCGGATGCCCCAGGGACAGGTGTACTCCGGTCTCTCGCCGCCGTAGAAACTCAGTTCCAGGCCGGCTGAGGTTGTGACGATATCATGCCCCAGTGCTGCCCCCAGAGACGGTTTATCCTCCCCGGTCTCCACTCGCAGTCTGGCTTCTATCTCCGGAACGAATGACGCATAGACCGGGGGGCGGTCGGGGATTTCAAAATTCAGGGCCATCTCGACGCGGGTTCGTGAATGCAAATCCAACTCCTCCGGTTTCATCCAATTCTATCATGGAGAATGCCATCAAAGAAGAGCCGACACACTTGAAGGTCCGGTTGCTGAATTGACCGAAAATCAGGCAGGACACTATAGTGGGGATACAATCGAGTTTTCTGCTCCCTGACTGCGAAGGAACCGATGCGATGCGTCGATGGGTCGGGAGCAGACTCTGCCGGGTGCTGGTGGAACTTACTGACAGAGGGAGTGATGGAGATGGCGTCATACGATATTCCGATCCTCGAAAAGCCGAAGAAGCTCCGCGCCAGGCAGGTTGCGCTGGTGGCCAGCGGCGATCTCCGCGAGTCAGCCAATCAGGTCTGCTGGCCGGCCCAGGCGGAGATGGAGAAAGCCCTCAAGGCGGCTGTCGCCTCCTTCGGGCATGAAGTCGTCCGGAGCCATCCCTACCGTCCATCGAAGAAGCACGGCTTCATCAGTTCGCAGCGGGAAGGGATGGAGGTGTTCGCCGGGATCGACCCTGACGCGCCGCTGATCGTGGCCGAGGCGGTCTGGCAGTACTCCCACCACGTTCTGCCCGGCATGATCAGTCACCGGGGACCGATCCTCACGGTCGCCAACTGGTCGGGAGAGTGGCCGGGACTGGTCGGGATGCTCAACCTGAACGGTTCCCTCACCAAGGCGGGGGTAAGGTACTCGACCCTGTGGAGTGAGGACTTCAGCGATCCCGCTTTCAGGAAGAAACTGAAGACCTGGCTGGAGAAGGGACGGGTCACCCACCGGCTGGACCATGTCACACCATTCGAAAAGGTTCGGATACCGGCCCGGGAGCGGAAGCTCGGCGAATCGCTGGCCGCTCAACTCAGGCAGCAGCGGGCGATCATGGGGATCTTCGACGAGGGCTGTATGGGCATGTACAACGCCATCATCCCCGATCACCTCCTCAATCCGACCGGAGTCTTCAAGGAGCGGTTGAGCCAGTCGGCACTCTACGCCGCCACCCTGGCGGTGCCCGATTCCGAGGCGCGCGCGGTATACAACTGGATCAGGAAGGCGGGCATGAAGTTCCGATTCGGGAAGGATGAGGCCACCGAACTGACCCGGGGCCAGGTCCTCACCCAGTGCAAAATGTACATCGCCGCCCTCCGTATCGCCGACGAGTTCGGTTGCGACACCATCGGCATCCAGTACCAGCAGGGGCTGAAGGACTGCCTGCCCGCCTCAGACCTGGCCGAGGGGATGCTGAACGATTCGAAGCGTCCGCCGGTCAAAGATGCCCGGGGCCGGATCCTCTACCGTGGCGATCCCCTGCCGCATTTCAACGAAGTGGACGAATGCGCCGGTCTCGACGGACTGATGATCTTCCGGATCCACCGGGCGATGGGAGAACCGGTGGAGAACACCCTCCACGACCTGAGGTGGGGTGACATCGATCGCTCGGGAACGGTCGATGACTACGTCTGGGTGTTCGAGATCAGCGGAGCCGCACCGCCCTCCCACTTCATCGACGGGTGGGCCGGCGCGGTGGGGGAGCGGCAGCCTCCCATGTACTTCCGGCTGGGCGGAAGCACCGTCAAGGGGATCAGCCGACCCGGTGAGATCGTCTGGTCGAGGATCTTCGTCGAGAATGACCGGCTGAACCTGGATATCGGTCGGGGCAAGGTCGTCGAACTGCCGAAGAAAGAGACGCAACGGCGGTGGGACTCGACCACCCCCCAATGGCCGATCATGCACGGCGTCACGTACGGCGTGAGTCGTGATCAGATGATGGCCCGGCACAAGGCCAACCACATCCAGGTGGTCTATGCGGGTGATGCCGGGCGGGCCGACCGGGCCATGTACGCACGGGCTGCCATGGCCGACGCCCTCGGTATCCGGGTCAGTTTCTGCGGGGTCGGAAAGTAGTCAACGGAGTGGTACCCCTCCTCCGGATGAAGTCGATCTTCAAGGCCTTCTCGGGCGTGCGTGTCCTTCACGGCGTCGACTTCGAAGTGCTGTCCGGGGAGGTGATGGAACGGTACCTGCACTATCTCGAAGAAGGCGCTCTTCCCGATTGGGAGGTCCCGAAC
>SDBT01000686.1_pt1 | contig 54678 bp, 36 predicted proteins | sample 2277101 | NCBI WGS metagenome assembly SDBT01 (sample SAMN10404973, study PRJNA504765) | marine sediment metagenome | isolation source: marine sediment core GS10_PC15, 103 cmbsf | place: Arctic Ocean: Southern Knipovich Ridge | collected 2010 | reverse complement strand
CTTTGTATGAATTTGTTACTTAAACGAACAAGTGCATTATACTGCACTGAAAGGATCATTTCGAGTAGTTTTTGATAATCAAAAACAATTTATCGCTTCCAACTACGCTGGTTTAAGGACTAGCCTGGAAGAGTTTCTAACACGGTATACTGACAACCGTACCGATTTGAAACCCGCTACTATTGATTTGTTTAAACAGACCAGGGATTACTTGATGCTTTTTTTCGGTAGTGATATCCGAATTGATCGGATCACGCGAGCAATGGCAGCCGATTGGCGTGCCGCAATAGCCAGCGGTAAAATAGTGCTCAATACGAAAGGCCTAAAGATTAAGGAGGCATCAGTTTGCATTCATGTCAGGAACGCCAAAACAGCCTTCAATAACGCAGTCAGAGAAGACCTGATCATGTTCAATCCTTTCGATCGACTGAAAGGTACCTCTCGAGAACCGGACAAAGACTGGAAATACGTCACTGTTGACGAACTGGACAAATTGCTCTATGTGTGCCCGAACTGGGGCTGGAAAATGCTGATTGCTCTTTGTCGGCTTGCAGGCTTGCGTCGGGGCGAGGCATTTGAGTTGACGTGGCCCGCTGTTGACTGGCAGAAACATCGTCTGACTGTTATTGCTGAGAAGACTGGCAAACGCAGAGTGATACCGATTGAGCCCAAGCTATATCAATTACTCCTTGAAGCTTTTGAGCAGGCGCAAGAACATGAGCAAAGGATCTGTCCTGTTTCCATGCATTGCCTATGGAGAAACTTGCAGACTATCCGTAAAAACGCTGGATTGGAGAAGTGGAAAGACGCCTTCAAGGTAATGCGAAGGAACTGCGAGACTGATTGGGCACAACGATATCCACAGTACGCGGTATCGGCTTGGATTGGGCACGGTATCGAGGTTTCAGCACGGCACTATTTGCAGATTCCAGAGGAACTATACGAGAAGGTTGCCACCACAAAAAGCACTGAAATTGCCACAAAAACTGCCACAAAATGAAGATTTCACACATCGTCAAAAAAACTTAAGCCCTTATAAGTAACTGACATATAAGGGCTTAAGTCAAATGGGCGGTACTGGACTTGAACCAGTGACCTCCTGCGTGTCGAGCATCAACTCCCAGAAATTACCCCTCTAAAACCCCTATTTTCACACTAAAAACAGGCATTTTTAACAGCAAATTTGACACTTATACAACAGTTGAACACAAAGTAGACACAGAGTAGTCTGGGAGTATACTCAGAGGTGAAATAGACAGGACACTTTCTGGACACTGGAATTATTTAAAAAACTACTTGACAAATTGTGATTAACCGTGTGTGTTTTATCCAATAGTCAATCCGAAGGTCCTTGTGAAGGTAAAATAGTGAAAAAGCAATCTTTCTGATGATTCCTACCTTCTTAGAAATCACTTAATATGCTCAGGTTGCTCCCAAAAAAGCCTTGCCGCGTCGGTTAAGTTCGCATATCATTCCTTGTATTAGATGCTATCTTTATTGGCCTGTTGGCCAAGGTGGATAAGATGAAACATAATGATATTCCCAAAATAGTTAAGAAAGTGCGAACTGCAATTGGGCTTATACAAGAACAATTCGTACCCAAGATTGATGTGACATTTTCGACGACTAACCACTGGGAAAATGGTAAGGGGAAACCTTCTTCGTTAGCAATGCTCAAGATAAAGGAATTACTAAAAGAACAAAACAAATAGTTTTCTGGAACTCATGAATAAAATACTTAAAGTCCAAGATTTGTCGGTTGTTTTTGGGCATCCCACAAAGAGGGTTGAAGCTGTTCAATCTCTTTCTTTTGAGGTGGGTAAAGGAGAGATATTAGGGATAGTCGGAGAGTCGGCATGTGGCAAGACAGTTACATGCCGGGCAATTCTGGGATTAAATAAGGGGGCTAAAACAGAAGGAAGTGTCTTTTTTGACGATCAAGACCTCCTGAAACTTGACGAATCAGGATTATGTAAAATCCGTGGCAGCAGGATCGCAATGGTTTTTCAGGACCCTGCTTCATCTCTCAATCCTGTTGTTAAGATTGGAAGGCAAATCGTAGAGGTAATACGTTATCACCAAAATGTTTCCAAGATCGAGGCAGAGGATATGGCCATAAAATTATTAAAAGATATGGAAATAGAATCTCCTGAGGAAAAAATGGTTCAATATCCATTTCAGCAGAGTGGAGGGGTAAACCAGAGGATAATGACTGCTATTGCTCTATCATGTGACCCCGATGTTCTGATTGCTGACGAACCTACATCTGCACTTGATGTGACTGTACAGAAGCGAATTTTACAACTTTTCTTAAAACTAAGAGAAGAAAAAGGTATTGGGATTGTTTTTGTCACGCATGATTTTGGAGTAATCCATGAAATTGCCGATAGAATAATGGTTATGTACCGTGGTATGATGATGGAGGAGGGAGAAACAAAAGAAGTGTTTGAAACCCCTCTGCATCCGTACACAAAGCTTTTGCTCTCTTCTGTTCCATTATACGGCAAGAGCTTAAAGATAGTCCCACAAAAAGAGGCACGCAATTTGTTAGATGTCAATAAGAGAGAGGCTTGCCCTTTTGCTCACAGATGTCCTGAAATAATGGGCGAGGAATGTACAACGAAAAATATTAGCGTAAATGGCACCGCACATAAAGTAAGGTGCTATAAATATAACGAGAAGAATTTACCATGAGAACAATCAATATGAAAAAGAAATCTGTGATTATTACATTAGCTATAATAGTGGGAATAGCTGCATTCGTTGCTCTCAAATTGCCCAAAAAAACACCCAAAATGACTGAGAAGATAATTCTAAATGATGTACTGCAATTACAACAGATGCAAATTAACTCTTTTGATCCTCTGGATGCATACCATGCGGGTCATATCCAAATAGTAAAACAGATTTACAATACGTTGGTTGATATTGATTTTAATGGTAAGCCTATTCCTTCTTTAGCAGATAGATGGGAAACTGCTGATGGCATAACTTGGAAATTCTTCTTAAGAAAAGATGTTTATTTTGTTGACAACACTTGTTTTCAAAATTCCTCTGAGAAGCACTTTAATGCACAGGATGTAAAATACTCTTTTGAACGATTACTAAACAAAAATTCCAAATCATTGGGTGTGTCGTACTTTACCAATATTAAAGGTGTTACAGATTTTAGGAAAGGCCAAGCTGCTGAAATCGAAGGTATACAAATTATTGATGACTATACCATTGCTTTTTATTTGAATGAAAAAGAGTATTCTCTTCCTGCATTGCTAACATTGCCTTATGCGAGCATAGTAAAGAAAACAGCAGTAGAGCATTATGGAGACGATTTTAAATCTAATCCTGTTGGTACTGGCCCATTTATATTAAATACATATGAGCCTGATGCAAAGATAGTATTATCTCGAAATAAAGATTATTGGGAACGACAAGATGAAAGCCAATTACCTCTCGTTGACAAGGTTATTATACATTTAACAAATGATGACAATCTCTCCTTTTTGATGTTCAAAAACCAAAAAACAGATTTCCTTGAATTGAGTTTTCCACTTTTGAAGCAATTAGAGACGGTAAAATCTAATGTCGATTTTGACATACAAACCTGTGAAAATGCCCAGTTGAATTTCTATTTGTTCAATCTGAATAAAGTAGTTGATGACAAGTTACGTAAAATGATAACTGGGATATTAGATCGAAGTAAAATTCAGGAAATAATAAGCAAGTCTGGAACTATAACCGAGAGCATATACCCTAAATCTATCTTTCCACAATTATCTTTCCATCAAAAGAGCCTTGAGCTTGACACTGGCAACGACCTTTCAGATCAAGAAACTAAAAACTTGAAATTAGTTAGCTTTGAAGATGTTCTTTCTAAATCTCTTGCGAACTTTATCGGCAAGAATCTAAGGGGGCATGGGATAAAAGTGGAGATTGAATCCGTCCCATTTCCAGTGCTTATTGACCGATTGGGCAAGGGAGATTATGATCTTATCCAGATATATTGGGGCCCTTTATATGTTGATGCCTGCCATTACCTGAGTCCATTTTTAACGGCATCATTTCCTCCATCAGGAAACAATTTTAACAAGTATAGCAATTCACAGTTTGATGACTTAGTAACGAAAGCCAAATCATCGGAATATGAAAAAAGAAAAAAGCTATTGCTTCAAGCCGAACAAGTAATTCTGGGAGATATGCCCATTCTGCCTTTATATTTTAAAAGCACTACGAGAGTTTCAAATAAAAGATTCGATATGCCGCTACATCCATTGCAATATAGAATGTATAAGTTTGCAAGGGCAAAGAGGTAATTGAAAATATGCGTAAACGAATAATATACAGACTTATATTTTTGGCGATTACAATCTTGGTTATACCGCTCGTACCGGTAGCTATAATCTTTCTGGGAGTCAGTTCACCAGAATATGTGATCAAAGGAACCCTAAATTTGGATTTATCCCAAACTCAGACTGTAAGTTATTGGGAAACATATACAACATTACTTAAGAACATATTGCATCTGAATCTTGGAACGTCAGTAAGTTCCGGCAAACCAGTAATAAATATAGTGTCATCAGACTTACTTACTTCTTTTGCAATTATCATTCCATCTATTATATTCAGCTATTTAATTGGAACGATAATCGGGATAGCAACAGAAAGAAACAAGGCAGTTAATAATATTTTTAATAAAGCCAGATTCGTATTCTTTGTACCTATTATTGTTCTGTCTTATTTATTGCTCTATGCTCTTGATGCTTTGGGTATTAACGTTTTTTCCAATTTAAAGTATGCAGCGGCAATTTTAGTTCTGTCTGCCTATCCAATATATGTCATTTCAACTTCACTAAAGAAAACCATCGATGGTTTAAAAGAGAGCAATTTCTTTATTTTCCATGAGTCTATGGGATTCGGCCAGACTTTTATCTGGAAGAGGTTTTGTAAGAGAATTATCACAGTTGAATACCTCTCATATTTTGAAAATATAATTATTTACATGATTGGTTTTTTGTCTTTTGTAGAAACACCTTTTGGCATTAAAGGCATGGGGCATCGTTTTGTGTTTTCCATACAAAGATTTGATTATCCCATAATAATAGGGTTTTGTATCTTTGCTATCCTAATGTTAAGTGTAATAAACTTATTAGTTGACGTGTTAAAGTTAAAGCTTGATCCGAGGCTTGCAATATGAGGTTGTGTTGTAAAAAATCGTTTTGCATATATGTATTCTTAGCAAGCTTGCTATTAGCCACATTCTTAATATCTCACTATTTTTCTGTAAATGAAGGGCCAATACTTTCACCGCCTTCGTTAGATAATTGGTTTGGAACTGATACAATTGGCAATGACTTATTTCTCAAATGTGTTGATTCGCTATTTCTTGTTTTGATTACAATTGCTGTCGTTTGCCCGGCAGTATATTTGGGAGGCTTGATATTAGGGGCGATTCTTTCTTATTTTGAAAATCCTAAATTTAAAGAACTTCTATTGAATCTCATCCATTATTGGGCAACCTTACCTGTTCTGCTTTTGGCCCTATTTCTTTTGATTCTTATTGGTGCCGGCCAACAGAATGTTATAGTCATTTTGATCTTTGTACTCCTCCCAAGCCAGTCATTATATGTTTATAGCCAATTGGAAGAAGCTAAAAAACAAAGCTTTGTAGTTGCAAAGAAAAGTTGCGGTTTTACCTCAACTAAAGTTATTCTTGGGCATCTGCTACCGTATATACGTAATTCCTATAGATCCTATGCATTATCAAGATTGCCGGAGCTTTTAATGATGGATTTGGCGTTCAATTTCCTTGGATTAGGTGCACAAACTCCTCAGTCAAGCTTTGGTCAAATACTTTTTGAAGGTTTAAGCTTTATGTTTTCTGCGTGGTGGATATGGTTTTTTCCCGTATTAGCCGTTTCGGGAATATTTGTTTTCATAACTATTATCTGGAATACTTCACAAATAAACGATGTTAATAGAAGTGTAAATAATTATGATATCAGAAAATGAACATTTCAATGAACTAAAAAAGTTAACGAGCGAACATAAACTTATACCTTTCTTGGGAGCCGGTTTTTCAAAAAACCTTGGGTATCCACTTTGGAGACAGTTTGTTTCTGAATATCTACAAACTGAAATTAAAGGCTCGAGGTATCATTTAGATTTGAATAATTTCAATAATATACCAGAAGCAACAGAGTATTATCTCTGGTGTGTATATGAATTAGAGAAAGATCACAAAAGCGAGTTTGAAACACCGTTCGATTTTGGAAAACGTAAATTTAAGGAGAAATTAATTGAGTGCCTGAGTACATATGACGAGCTTGCCAAGCAGAAGTTGAATGACAATAAACCAGAAGGTGACTTGCATAAAAAGGTATTGAAGAAATATAATGTTATATATACGACCAATTGGGATCGGGCTTTAGAATTAACTGCAGACTCTTTATCTTTCAGCTACAAAGGACAATATCTTGTAGGTGTAAACACCATCCACTATTCCGGCGATAAAACATCAGATAATAATAAGTTATTCATTAAATTTCATGGGCACTATAAAGCATCTGAGAAATCTATTGTGGCATGCAGAACCGATTACTATAAGAGAATTTCAGTTTGTCACAAAAATGGTTTAGACGAAACTTTTCGCAAGCATATAGTTCAAAATAGTTTCTTGTTTTTGGGGTACAATTTTCAGGACCCAAATGTCAAATATATTCTTGATCAAATAAAGACAACTTTTGATGTTTCATACCTTCGTGATATAAGGCCTAAATTATATTGGGTAGTTTTCAGAGAGCCGCCAGAAGCAATGGCTAAATATCTCAAGGAGTGGTATGGCGTTATTCCTGTTTCTATTAATACAAACGAAGAAGAGGAACAGGAATATACAGAAGCATTTCGGCAGTGCAATGAATGCGTAAAAGACAAAACATATTTAAATAGTTGCAGCGAATGCAGTAATTGGAAATCTTGTGAATTTATAAAAACATTAGGTGGTATAGAGCAGAAGTGTTTTAGGTCGAAATTAAAAATATTACTCGATAACATTTAATTATTGGAGATAAAATGGCATTAGGATTTTCTGGTAGTAATGGCGGAATATTGGGCGATATAAATAAGATAAATTTCAATGAAATAGAATATGGCATTGTATGTGATCAATATAAATTGCCGCTTGAGATTTCTTATTTCATAAATAATGAGTGCAATTTGCAATGCCATCATTGCTATGTTGGTTACCAAGAAAACGGTAGAGCACTTTCTATCGATATGTGGAAAGAAGTATTTGATTCCTTGATCTCAAGAGGTGCTTTGACTTTTGGCAATGTTGGCAAGGAGCCAATTATTTCATGGGACAAAACATCTGAATTGCTCTGCTATTTTCGTGAGAAAAAGAAAACTATCCCTAAGCTCAGATTTGGGATGGTAACAAATGGTACTCTATTAGATACTCCCAAGATCAAGGTGCTGGAAAGCGTTCAGCCTGACTATCTTGACATTAGCATAGATGGAACGAAATCGGTTCATGATTGTATAAGAGGTGTTGGTGCCTATGGCAAGTCCATAGAAGCGATAAAGAATATCGCTGCCTATAAATTAATCCAAAAGATTTTCATAAGTTTCACTGCGAATAAGTCTAATATTTCTACTTTTGGTGAAATGGTTGATGCATTATATAAATATGGCATCAGGAATTTTTTGATTTCTCCTTATATTACTCTAAACGAACCAGATGAGTTATTCCTCCCAATGAATCAGATATCGGCCTGGACCAGTAAACTTCTTGGCGGTGAGATTGTTGATTTTAACAAATATGAAGGATTACAACTTTACGTAAAGAACGATTATACAACCACACGTGACCTGATGAATGAATTTGTGTCGGAAGGTATAATTGATCTGGATAATTTACTAATAGATGAATACGGCGTAATTTTTACAAAATATTGCTTTGGCACCAACCATATTTATTTTAATTATCTTCCATGGGATGATTACCTTGTCCGTGCGATACGAATAAGTCATGATGGATACGTTAGTAATTGCCTAGACATGTTTTATGAAGACTATCCTAAGAGAGCACTGGGTAATGTTAGAGAGACTCCCATCGAGGAAGTATTAAACAACTTATCTCGCAAGGCGATTGTAAATGGATAGCAAAGGGAGCTATGGGAATGAAAAATGATCTTAAAGATTTAATAAAAAATGTTGATTTAATAAAAACTCGTCAAACGGTGCGAGACAATTACAATGCTTATTTTGCCGAAGTAAAGAAGTTAATTGACAATAAAGAACACGACGGTTTAAAGTTTGCCAGAATTTATTTAGAGGACGAGGAAATATACAAGTCTGTGCAACAAATCTTACAGGACGAAAACTTAGATTTCTCCTTAAGAATACAAGCTCTTTATGAGATATTGACTGAGAATAAAACTCCAGAAAGGATCAAAGAAGAATGGCTGAGCTATTTAATTGAGCATTTAGATCAATTCAGGGAATTATGTTTGTATATGTACCAGATTGGTGATTTCCAGAAAAGAGAAAATTATTTAGATAAATTGGTAAGCCGTAAAATAAAAAATACTGTCGCTAACAAGAAATGGCTTTATTTTATTGAATTGATCGCGATGTCTCAAAATGAAAAGAGGATAATAAAATTTCTCGAAAGTTACTTAGAAACGGAGGGCGATTCATTTGTAAGAAAGGCTGCACAGAAATGTCTTGATAAACTACGGTAGTTCGAAAGGGAAAAACTTTGAGATTTATAGAAGGATGTTTTTGGATTGGCAGCAAGAAAGATTGATTGTTTAGTTACTTAGCAAGTATACTGGTCAAATAAATGGTATAGGAAATCGCTTGATCGCTTTTAAGAAATATGCAATGTGATTAGTTTTAAAGGAAAGGTATGGTTGGTATGAAATACAGGAAGTACTTATATCTTGCCGTAGCTACTGTTTTGGTTGCGTTATCTCTTTACGTTGGATTTAAACCGATTGGTTTCAAGAGCTTCGAAAGTGGTGAACTTCGCACTTTAGTAATTACTTTGTTAAGTATGCTGTTATTTGTTTCTCTAATAATTGAAAGGGCTCTTGATATCTTTCTTACTATATTTAGAGCAGAAGACTCAGAAAAGCTTAATTATGACATTCGTCTTTTGAAAAAGAAAATATCCAGTGTGAAATATACGGATGACGAGAAAAAAAACTTTCACCATGGATCTTGAGAATAAAAAAACAGATAAATTACAATATACCACAAAAACACAACAAATTGCACTCTATTCAGCCTTGGCAATAGGTTTGCTTATAAGTATATCTGGTATTCGGATTATTTGCACCTTTGTAGAAATACCCTCTGTTAATAGCGAGAATGGTTTCAATGAGATTCAGTTAAATATTTTTTATATTCTCGATATATTTTTGACAGGTGGCTTATTAGCGGGAGGAAGCGATAATATCCACAAAATAATGGAAACATTTAGAGCTTTTTTGGACCTTACAACAAAATCTTCAACTTCAAAACGAGACCAATTAAACAGTTAACAATTGCTTAATTTTCTATTGACCAAATTAAGGACCTATCTTTGTATCATCTCGAAAGTTCGAAAAATATTTTACTTTATCTTTTCTCTTTTCATTATGTGCCTAGAGCTTTCATTTCCATAAAGATTCGGAAGGTTGCTACTAATCTTAAAATGATGCTTTTGATAGAATCTTATTGCCATCTTATTTGATGGGCGGACAGTAAGCAAAATGACTTCGGCATTTTTCTCAATTACCTTTATAACGGCTTGGAGTAACTTGGTACCAATCCCAATTTTTCGAAACTTAGGGTGCACCGCAATAGACACAACCCATGCTTGACTGGAATTACTCTGTGAATTAATCCCCAAACAATAGCCAACAACGACATCTTCTTTGGTTTTTGCAACTACAAAACTATCAGGAACCAACTCAGAAAAGTAATAGAAAACCGAGCCTGAAAACCCCTCTTTAAAGCATTCTTGTTCAATAGTTAAGATCCCATTCAAATCCTGACTAGCTCGGACTTTTTCTATCCTAATGATTTTCATTTCATCACAATGATATTAGAAGTTGTCAGAAAAGCCTCTAATTTTGCATTATACGCATTGAAAACGCGTGTTTTTTAGGTCTTTGGAAACGGCCTAATAAACACACTGAAATACTACACATACAAGACCCCATAAGACTTCAAAAAAAGGCTTTATATAGACACATCTCGAACCACATGCAGTAAATTAATTCAGCACAAGCTTAGTTCTTTACTACAAATAGCTTATTGCTTACTGACTTCGAATAAAATATGGCGTTTTAGCTAAATATCAGAAACACAAGAAATACAACTGTTATGTTTCCCAGCTAATTAGCAACGCTGCATCTATGACATCAATTTCATAATCTGCAATAATTTCCATGGTAATTCCTTTCAATAATTTTAAAAGTGTCAATAAATCGTTTGAATAACAAAACTAATAACTCTTAAATATAAGTTAATCTGCGATATTTGTCAAGTTTTTTCTTCAGCTTTTTTGCTTACTTATGAATTATCAATTCTGTGACTTTAAACATCTCATTCAAATTTAGCACATGTGGGACAGTTATCATTCTTGTATAATTTTCTTTCCTTAATTTTTAAGTTGTCCAAATCTACAACAACCTGCTTGTTTAATAAATTACTCGATCCGCAGCCGCAGCCGGTCAAATGTTTGAAAATACTTAGGGCGGCTAATGATGCCCCTAGCGTTACAACTGGAGCGATATTCCCGCCAATTGCGGGGATGTGATGTGGGATATCGTTGAGGAGATCAGATATATTGCAGTCAAGGCAAGCTGTCTGTCCTGGAAGTATTAGAGGTCCTACGAATGAATTAAAGAGAAAATAACCTCCACCGACTAATATCGGTATGGGAGTTTTTATAGAATCCATTATTTCACGTGTTGTGTCGATCACAGAAGGAACATCTGCACAGTTTACAATCAAATCAGGATTGAAGTTTTGTACGCTATAATCTTGGAAAGCCTTCTTAAGCATGTGTGGAACAGACATAACTTCAATGTTATTATTAAAATTTTTCAGCCAATCTGCAGCTTTATCAACTTTCTTCAAACCTATTTCCTCAGGAGAATAGATCGGCTGCCTATTAAGATTTGATAATTCTATAACATCTGGATCAACCAGAAGAAAATGTTCAATTCCTATTTCTGCAAGCTGTTGAAGTATATTTGTTCCCATTCCTCCCATACCCAAAATTGCCACCCTATTTCTTGACAGCTTTTGCTGAATGTCTATTGGGGATATAGACTCTGGAATATTATCAGAGATCAATCTCAATTGCCTATCGTATCTTGAATAGAAATCCTGCCAATTATTTGGATCATGTATGCTACTTATTAGAATTCCTCGTTTGCGAAGCTCTTTTGCCAACTTGAGAATGTCTTTGGGAAGTTCGGTGTCATTACTTGTTAATGCTTTAGACTGTATACCTCGATGGAGTAAGTGCTCAAGGTGAACTGAATATTTTTTTGGAATAAGAATCTCCAAACACCTTGTGCCAGATTCATAGTATATTTTAAGATGCATTTTACTTACGTCTTGAGACGGACTTATTCTAAAGGCTACGGATGGTTTGATTATAAGTTTTGGCATTACAAATTCCTGATTAGAAAAATCAATCACTAGTTATTGTTAAATAATATTAGTCTTTCATAATATTCTTAGCTGGCCGTAAACCTAGGCTGTAGTTTTTGTACTCTGGAGCGTGGCTGCTTCTCGTTGCAGAACGACCGTCTATAGCTGCATAACTAAAACTTCCACCACGATGAACTCGATGCCCGCTGAACTCTACTATGCGTTCGCAATCACCGAATGTTGTTGGAAGCAGATAACTACCATAGCTATCTTTGCACCATTCCCAAACATTACCCACAACGTCATGCAAGCCAAAAGGGTTAGATCTAAACGAACCAACGGGTGCATGAAAAACATAGTCATCCCACAGCCATTCTTCATATCCCCACGTAGGTGGTGTCATGCCCTTTTCTTTAGCACACCTATCAGCCAAGTTTGCTGCACCTTCGAGTGAGTGTTTGTTATTTCCAGTCCACCAAATCGAACTACTACCTGCTCGAGTTGCATACTCCCATTGTGCTTCAGTTGGGAGGGAAAGATTGAGTTTGAAGCAAATATCTGAACATTCTTTCCAACTGATTTGCTCAACAGGGTGCAACAAGGAATGCTTGTGATCACCAGCGATTATTTTAGGGCCATATGAACTGGGATTTGCTCCTGTAATTCGGAGCCATTGGCCTTGCGTCATTTGATATTTTGAGATAAAAAATGGTTCTAGCTCAATAGAATGAACGGGTACTTCATCTCCTCTTATATGTGGATCAAAGTTTCGTTCGTTTATTTGACTATTCTGTGCTCCCATGAAGAATCTCCCACCAGGAATCAAAACAAGAACTAATCCTGAATTCTCATCTATTTTCATATTCCCTTGTTTGTCACGTATGGGTATCTTACCTGTTTGAAGATGGCCAAATTCCCAAAAGCTCGTTTTGGGGTCTTGGCCCAATGGAACAAGGCCTAACTGTGGAGTAATATTTAAACCCTTGTATGACGGACATTTTTTTATATTAGAAATGGATTCTATTGTTTCATTCCAAATTTCCTTAAAGTTATCGATGGTTTTTCGTTTTAATGATTTAGCAAACTCTAGGCGTTTGGAAACATTCGCTATAATGCCTTCAAATGGGTCTGGATTTTTAAATTTTCTAAGTTCTATAATTAAATCCGTTAACATATCATGGTGCCACTGGTCTTCCGAATCAATGAATGTAGGTAATTGAGATCCAACTTTATTAACCTGTTGTTTTGACAAAGCTTTCAAATTAGCTAAATTCCGTTCGTGTTCATCTAAACGCAATAGAAGCTCCTTTGCACAATTTAACCATTTATTCATTGCACCAACTTGCTCTGGAACAGCTGGCCACAAAGCTATCTCAGCTTCTTTTTTTAAATCTTTTACTAATTGGGTGTCTGATAAACGCAGAGCTTTAAGGCGAGAATGTCGCTCTTTCTCTTGAACTTTAATACTTTCCGAAAGAAATTTTTTTTCAATAACATTTAATTCATTTAAATGAGTTTTGGACCATTCTCTTGCCTTTTCTAAATTTGAACCTCTGTAAAGAAATCCATCATCTTGGTTGCCCTTCTTCCACTCTAAAGCAGCCTCCGTCAATCGCCTATGTAGCCTTAAGCCTTCTTGATCTTCTTCTATCCATTCATTAAGTCGAGGCCAATTTTGTATTAGTGCTTCATGGGATATTTCAACAGTTGGTTCGGCACTTGTTGTTGCTTGCCCTGATATTGTAATAAGCCTTGTGTTTTCTCCTGCAAGCTTTCTTAAAAGACTTTCGATTATCAACAAATCCTTTTTATTGGTCGCCATAGTTAAAATTTCAGATACATATACCTTTCTTTTTGTTTCCTCTGTACCTTTACCAGGTTGAGTCAATCTGAGAAAAATAAGATGACAATAGCGTTGTTCTTTATTATTAAGGCTTTGATATAAAAACTCTGCTCTACGTTTTAGCGATCCTGTCAGCCTACCAATTTTTTGATATGATTTCAATGTAATGCTTTGATCATCTCGTTCATTCCATAACTCCAAAAGAGTGTGTTGTAGCAGAGGCAAAGCACCTGGTTGATTTTCCATGTCACTAATAATTAAATCGACTAAACCTTGTTCATAATTGCAACCATACCGGAAAACTGGCTTTGTAATTGCGTCATATAATTCGTCTCTATATAAAGGGCACACTAAAAAATGGTTTTCTGAAATTACAGTCGCAAGATTATCATACATTGCACATTTTCCATAAAAATCAGCCCTTAATGCAATAATGATAAAAGTTTTACTTCCTGGTATCGTAGAAGCATAAATAATATTATCAATAAATGCTTTTTGTTCCTCTTTATTATCACATAGAGTGAATAGTTCTTCAAATTGATCTATGAGAAGTACGAGGAAATCATTTATAGAATCTCTAATACCATGCAATGAACTGCTTAGCTTGTGAAGACAGCATGGATCTTCTAAAAGATTGCTTTTAAGCTGGTTTATATTCTCCAATCTGTTGTTCTTAGTTGTAATTGATAACAAAGACCTTGCGAGATTTTCTAGAGGACTAGTACCAGGAACACAAATGGAATATTTCCACTTGGAACTGTCTTTGATTGCACCCTCAGAAAGTTTTGCAATAAGTCCTGCTCGAGCAAGCGAAGATTTTCCGCTTCCTGATGGCCCAACAAGGGCTAAAAATCTTATTCCGCCTTTAGTATTTATAGAAGACGGTTTAAATATTTCGACGAGCCACTCAATCACAGCATCACGTCCATAAAAAAGCTTGTGATCATGAACATCAAAAAAACGAAGTCCACGAAAGGGATATTTATTTTCTGCTGTTTTTTTATGTTCTGATTTTACTCTGTTATTGTTAATACCATCTATTAAATTTGTCAGTGCAAACTCATCTTCTAATGAATGAAATTCAACCCAAACTGAAGACACTAAGAAAGATGGCAAGGCACTTCGCTGGCCCCGTTTGGCTCTAGGAAGAAGAACTGGAATGACGCGGAATTCTGAAGTACTAGATTTTACTCGCCTATTTATCGCAGTTCTCATTTCTGCATTCTGCCATGGACCAATCCCACTTTCTCCTATGAGGGCAACGTAACAATTACACTCGTCTAATGCTTTCTCGATATCTTCTTGCCACTGATCTCCTGGGATTAGATTCCACCTATCATACCAGATGTGGATACCATTTGCCTTTAGTTTATGAGCTATTTTGTCTACGACACCTCGATCACGGCTATTGTAACTCAAGAAGGCGGTCTTTTTTCTCATATATACATGTCCCAAGAATGTTGTATATAATGTACATGGGATTTCTTGCTAAAAACCCCTTTGTTAGATAATCTCCAGTAATTGTTGCATCACTTTTAACAATTATGTAGTATATCACGTATCCTGAGATTCTACAATACTGAGTTGTTAGTCACTTTTAAGTCCACTTGCTAACCACTTGTAATCCTCATTTATGGCCCAAAACTGGCTTGTAACCCCTTGTACACACAGCCCTTCTAAAACTATTTTACCTGTGATACAGTCAAAACCACAATATCCAACCAAAAAATGTAGCCCATCAACCTCACCACTTCCCAAACGGACCTCCCTGGCATCAACCACCATGCCACTACACCAACTACCATAACTCCAGCCCAAAATCCAACAACCTCATCCCTGAAAAGCCTACCATTCTCCATAATAAACTTCCCCTTTATTATCTTTCCCTTTAAAAACCTTTGCTCACCAAAATCCACTTTTCAAGGCATCCAGAAATAGTTTTAGTAGTCTCAAATACTGATCTGAGTATTAAGATTTGTAGAGTGACTCTACCATCTTGCTCACCAACCCACAATCCCCACACCCCCTTCTCCCCTCTGGAGACTGTCTAATATCTGCCAACCTCCTAACCTCCGCCAACAGTGGCTTCACTACCTCCTCTGGCTTCAGTTCAACCTCCAAACAATGAGCCTTAAACTCCATCCTAAATCCCTTATCCAGAAGAACCTGATCCAGCTTATCAACTGTCATATCTGTCTGAGGCTCATAATAAATTAAGCCTACTCCACTGACTGGACTTATCCCTATTGACTCAGCAATCAGACTATATCCATTTAACTGCACTTTATACATTGGCAGAAGATGGTCTTGATTTGCTGTATATTTTGCTGTCTTGTAGTCAGGGATGAAGTAACTACCATCTTCTATCTGGAAAATGTCATCTGGTACTCCTGTCAATTTAATATTGGTCTCTTCATCAATCAGATAAAACTGACTCCAGCCAGGCACAGGGATAGGTTTTGAGAATTCTCCAAATTCAGAAAACCAGGGAGGTAGTTTCTTATGCTTCTCATAATAATTCCAAGTTATTTTTTTTGAGTAGGAATCGATACTGCTGAAGATACCAGGAAAGATTTGATAGGGCATTTTGAATTGCAGTTTCAGTTTGAGCCAGAAGCATCTTGGGCAATAGTCTTGTAAGGCTAATATGCCCAGGTTCTTGGCTGAGATTTGGATTTGGTCAGGCATAGTATTATTTGCCTACTCCCCTGAGTATTACTGACAACATAGAACTGCCCACCATAATCTTCAAAATCACCCAACTGCTTGCTTTACAAACTACTCCCCCAAACTGATACTCCCTGATCAACCAGCATAAGAATACAACAAATCCTATTCCCAACAACTCTCCCAGAACTATATCCCATCTGAGCCTCATTCTGCCTTCCTTTCTTGTTCTATTTCAATCATCCCTTAAAAACCTATTTTTCCCCACAATAAACTTCCCTTTTATTATCTTTCCCATCAATAATCCTTTGCTCAACAAAATCCCAAATTTTAAGGTATCCAGTTATAGTTGTAGGAGTCTCATTTAAAGAACTAGCCCAGGGGTAGGTATATGCCACTATCTTTTCACCCACCTATAATAAAACCACTTTTTTCAACTTCAGTGAAATTCCTGTCATCCTAATTTTCACTGAAACATAATTTGTTCTTTTTATAACAGGATAAAATGTCCATAGAAAAAACCTTCATCGATGAACAATAAAAAATTATTTTATTTTTGGAGAAATATGAATAGAAGGCTCCAGTTTTGCCACTTTTGACCATGATCCTCATTTATGATACCACCAGTTAGGTTTTTTGAAATAAACCTGTTTATAGGTTTTTATAACTTCCAGACTGACACTTGACACAGACTGAAACTGGCGTTAAACCAGGCAATCTTTTTTCACAGAAGAGAAAAAACTGATTTTATAAGGACAGAAGAAACTAAAGATGATTTTTCGTGGAGACACAAGTGAGCAATGAAATAAATGATGTTAAACCTATTGTAATTGAGCATTTTGTTGGACAACAGAGAGTAGTTGATAGATGCAAAGTAGCTCTTGAGGCTGCCTGGAACCAAGGAACCAAACTACCTCATATGTTAATGCAGGGAGGAGCCGGACTGGGAAAGACAGAATTATCCCACATCCTTGCCAATGAGATGGGGATGGATGGGGAACTACATGAACAACTTGCCCAGAACATCAAGTCCCCTATTGACCTACACGCCTTTTTGCTTACTCCTACTAAAAGAGAAGTTTGTCTGATAGATGAAATTCATGAACTGCCTCCCATTGCCCAGACTACTCTTTACAGGGCTATGGAGAACCAGCAGATATTTCTTGATTCAAGAAGAGGCAGAAAAAGTCGTCCTATCAAGATCCCAAATTTTACAATCATAGGCGCCACGACTGATCCCCAGAAATTACTACAACCACTTAGAGACAGGTTCAAAGTGGTTTTGGATTTTCAACATTATTCAGAACAAGAATTGGAACTACTTCTTAAGAATAGAGCCATGCACCTTGGAAGTGGTTGGATTATTGAAGAAACTGTATTTTCTATGATAGCACAACGAGGAAAGGGAACTCCCAGAATTGCTCTTCGACTACTGGAATCTGTAAAAATGACAGCATCAGCTGAGGATTCAGATGTAATTACTGTTGATCATTTTCAAAGAACCTGTGATCTTGAAGGAATTGATCCTATTGGACTATCAGGCAATGAGATTAAATATCTCAAAATCCTCTATGAAAACAACAATTCAGCAAGACTAAATGTCCTGGCAAGCAGATTGTCACTGCCTGTCAAACATGTAAGCAATATTATTGAAAACTATCTTATAAGAATAGGATTAGTAACTAAGGCAAACAGTCTGAGAGTTTTAACACAATCTGGTTTGGAGCATTTAACAAGTTATCATCTTGATTAAGGCTTAAAATATGATCATTCAAAATACATATATTCCTACTGCCGTGAGCATGTCTCAAATGGCAAGATTACTGAATATGTCTCGTAGCAGATTTTATCAGTTAATTTCTAAAGGTATTCTTTTGCCGCCAATTTATTCTTTGTCCAGCAAAAGACCCTACTATACTTCTGAAATGGCTCAGAGAAATATTGAAGTTAAAAAGAACAATGTAGGTGTTAATGGACAGGTGATTATTTTTTATTCGGCAAAAAATAAAGTTGTTCAAAGTATGAACAAAGTAAAAACTACAAAAAAAGAGACAAAGAATAATAAGTATGATGACTTGATTGAAGGACTTGAGTCACTGGGAATGACTGACATCAAATCTTCTGATATTGAAAAAGCTATTGCTGAATGTTTCCCAGATGGGACTAAAAATGTAGATCAAGATGAAATACTGACAACTGTTTTTAGGCATTTGAGGTGCCGGGATACCGAACATAAACAACGTACATAAGTAGTCTTATGTGCACAATATTAGGTCAGGAGTGTTCAAAAGATGTCTAATTTAAGCTCACAAGAAGGCAAAAACTACGAACATAATGTTTTTTCAGGCATTTCTACAAGACAGGATCAGGGTAAATTATTCTCTGAGTTCTTGAGGGAACAGGATATTTCTAAGGCTACTGTTTCAGCTGTCACATTAGACATAAGGAAGTTTGCCAAGTGGTTTTCTACTGCAAACAGGGAGCCTTGGGATATTGAAAGAGTAACTGTCAGAGATGTTATTGACTTTAGAGATTATTTGAGAAGAGAGAAGAAGCAGGCTGCTTCGACTATCAACAGGAATATCTCAACTATTAGGAAGTATTTTAAGTGGCTTTTTGACAAAGGACTAATTCAAGTCAATCCTACTGCATCTGTTAAAGAACTTAAAAGACAGCCCCTGGCGCCACAGGGTTTATCAAGATCGGAAGTCAGAAAGTTATTAAGGGAGGTGGAACTAAGAAAGGATGTCAGAAATAAGGCAATCTTTTCTCTGATACTTTATACAGGAGCCAGGTTGAGTGATTTAGTTAATCTTGAGTTGTCTGATCTGAGTATTGGAGATAGGTCAGGAACAGTTTTTTACAGGTATGGCAAGGGTTCAAAACAAAGGACAGTCCCCCTGCCGTTGCAGGCAAGAAAAGCCTTGGTGGAGTATATTGAGACAAGACCTCCTGTTGATAGTCAGATAGTTTTTATTGGGGAAAGAGGATCTTTGAATAGTCGGGGGATTCAGGCAGTCTTTGAAAAGTATAGAGCTTTGACAGGAATAGAGAATTTACATTGTCATGTTCTCAGGCATACTTTTTCTCATTCTTTTCTTTCTCAGCAAGGAAATTTGGTTCAGTTGGCACAGATATTAGGACATGAGTCTTTGAATACTACTGCTATATATACCAAGAACTCAGTTGAAGAATTGGGGGAGGCTGCTGAGAGGGTGGTGTATTAGTTAAAAAATGGTTCGTTTTGTAATACAGGCACCACACCCAGAGCCTAAATTCTCAAAACGAGCCTATATAATTTCATTATGCATCTTTGTCGGATGATGTGCTATAGGAGTAATCCTGATTTATGTGGTAAAAAAAACCTTAAATTATAAGAGAGAGGACGGCTGGAAGGCGGAGAGAGGAGAGAGGAATGAACCAGCCGTCCGAATTTCATTATAGCATTTCATAAATTGTAAGTCAAGTCACCATGACAAAGTAAGGGATAATTTGTAAGGCAAATAAGACCACTTCCACCTAAAGTTTTAGAACCAAGTCAGCGTTTAGATTGGGCTTTCCGGGCAGAATCCAAGGAATGAGAATGCCAGTCCTAAGATAATGATCACAATAGCCTCTATCCTTAAAAAACTCTCCTTTTTAGCCATTGCTTTGGACACTGCTATTATAATTTTGGGCTGAATGAAAATCAAAATACCCTTTATCAAAGCCAACCATCCAATTATGGTTATTATGACTGACAGATCCTTTGTCCATGTGTTGTGGAACGCTACGATTAAGTAGCCGACAACAAGAGCCGCCATTCCGCCAAGATACAGAACGGAGGCATTTTCAGTAAAGCCTTCAAACATCTTTTTGTAGAAGCCAGGATTGATAAGAATCCCAATACCGACAGAAATGTATACTAATGAAAAGGCTTGGAAGATTTGAGCATCTGACATCTGTTTCTCCTTAAAAAAATGTCGTTATCAAACACAACTATGATTTTATGGGCAAATAGCTCATATCACAACTGTAATTGATATTATAGTAGTTATTGATATTTGGGGTATTTTATTTTTTGCCGCAGAAAATGTTGTTGAAGATGGTGTAGGGCAGAGTTTTGGTAATAAAAAGGGCTACGAACAATAGGTAAGTAGCCCTTTTAGAGAACTTGGATTTTCTGTAATTTAGTAGATCATTCTACAATACTTGACTGAAGCCAGTTCTTGCTAAATATAGCAAAGTCAGTCATATCTACTTTGCCATCTTTATTGATATCTGCTTGGTTGAGTGGTTTGTGCCTACCACGAATGATAATACAATCAGCACCTTCTATTGGTCTTTCACCAAATAATACTCCTGTAAGTTCAAGTGATAAGATATCACCATCATTGACATCTCCTATTGCTTCTACAATATCTTGAGTTTTGAATTTAAGAGTGAGATCAGTAAAACCATCAAGACCATCTGAAATACAATTACAGTCATTAGTGTCCGACACTGGAGAAGATACATCTTCAAGATTATGTCGAATTACTCCGACTCCAGCCAGTTCAATAGATGCAACATCAATCATAGTTACATCAAATATGTCAGACCCTAAGATAGCAACAGGCAAAACACCTCTGCTTTTGACATTTACAGGATTTGGACAACCGCCTGGTTTGATATCAACAGCAACTTCAAGTGCAGGTTTAGGTATAATAGTCAGAGTAGTATCATTAGTATCACTTTGACCTTCACTGTCAATTACTTGAAGGTAGATATTATAAGTATTATTTACAAGAAGTCCCAAGGAATTCAGATAAGTGTAATTTACATCAAAGACTGCCTGGTCATTAGCATCAGTTTCAAAAGTTCCATTGTCATCAAGATCCCACATATATGACACTATGTCATTATCATCATCTGTTGAACCACTACCATCTAAAGTAAGTGGATCATCAACGTAGATGGTGTAGGGTCCGTTTGCATCGGCTATTGGGGGGGAAGAGGCTTCGGGTAAGGAGGTTAAACAGATATTATCAAAATATTCAGGAGAACTGTTTTGTGTCCGGTAGAACCCGAATTTGTCTATAGGGAGCTGAGCTGATAAATCCTCTGGCACTTGCATATTTAAATCCGTTGTCGCTACAGATCCACTTCCTAATATATCTTCATTTGATTTTATTACTTCCAAATTGATAAGATTTGTATTAATATCATGCCATAAATGTAACTCAACCCATTCCGTTTCATATGTTGGAAAAGTAAATAAGTTATTGATACCAGTAAGGCTTGTGCTAAAGTTTTCACCATATCCACCATTAGAAAACGTCACATTCATAACAGAATTGGGGATACCTGCTGGCTGAACTGCTCGTAAATGGGCATATGCTCTACCGGGATTGTCTAGGTCAATCAAATATTCAAAACTGAGATCAAATCCATACCATGATACTGGATCAAAACTTTCACACTTTATCCCTTGGCTTTGCAACTGCAACACTAGATTGTTGGCTCGTTCAGTGTCTGCAACCACTGCGTCATCGGTTGCTGATGCCCACGTTGGATTATTTGTAAGATCCCCATCTTCAAAATCTTCGAAAACAGTACACTCTTCTGGTGAGATCTCGGAAATGGTTGCTCCGTAAATGTCCCAGTTATTATCACTACGATAGTCACGCCAGACTACTGTGTTACCACTTATGCTTGGAAAATGTTGGTTATGAAAAGCATCAGATATAACAAACTGAACCTGACTAGCTAAGTCATAACCATAAACATCATTTCCTCCTTGCCAAACAACTATGTCCCCATCAAGCCTTGGATATTGATCTCCAAATACGTTCATAGCAATAGGTAATTCGGTGTTGCTCGTTAAATCATAACCGTATATGTCATAGTCTGTATCTGTGCCTGAAGAAAAATTTCTAAAGTCCCACCAGACAACTGTGTTACCGCTAACACGTGGACGGATCTGGTCGGCAGTATTGGTACATATAGGAAATTCTGTCTGTGTAGAAAGATCATATCCATATATGTCTTTGTTCCCATTTCGAAATTCCTTCCATACAACAATGTTTCCACTTATAGAAGGCTTTTGTTGAGAACTACTATTTGTGCAAATAGGAAATTCTGTTTGGGTAAGAAGGTTATAGCCATAAATATCTCCAATGTTTTCATACACAACAATATTGCCGCTTACATCTGGATCATACTGAGTTCCAGCACGGGCTGCGATAGGAAATACTATCTGAGTGGAAATGTTGTATCCATAAACATCTGCGGTATCGTTTCGATAGTCTCTCCATACAATAATATCCCCATCGATCCTAAGATCCTCCAACCTCTTATTGTTACTGTAGATGAGAAGCTCAGTATTGGTTGTTAAATTATACCCATAGATTGAGTATAAACCACTATCACGATGCCGTGCATCCTCCCAAACAACAAGATTTCCACTAATATCAGGAGGTCTAGCATGTGAGCTATCAGTACAGATCGGAAATTCAACTACGTCATAACTACCTGCTTGACTACTGCCTACTCCCCAAACAAATACTACCGCCAATAACATCATCATTCTCTTCCTCATCTTCTATACTCCTTCTCCACTCCCAATTAACAAAATAATCTACCCAGTCCCTAAAATCCCTTATAAGAGACCACTCACCACAACTTTCTAAATTATACTCTGACACTGTACTCGTGTCAATGGCAAAATGGCATTAAATTTATGTCATGGCTACAAAAGCTCAACATAGTATGAAATACAGGGTTTTACCCCCATTTTTGAGGAAAATGAGGGAAGATGCAGGACTGAGCCAGAGAGATATAGGAAAAATTCTCAATAAACCTCAAAGTTATGTCTATAACTGTGAAACTGCCAACAGGAGAGTTGATATAACTGAGTTTATTGCCTGGTCAAAGGCTTGTGGAGTAAATCCTAAAACTGCCTTTTCTCGGCTGCTGAAGTTATTGGAATAGTCAGACCTTTAGCAGAAAAGAGAAAATAAATTGACAACGTTCAATCCTCATTCTCTTCGGGACTACATCCTCACTACTCTCCCTTCTTGAACTGATTATGACTTAGATCCAGTTCTTCAAGGTTTTCCATTTGGCTGATTTCCCTTGGAACTCTTTTTAGATTGTTGAAGCACAGGCTCAATATCTCCAGATTCCCTAACTCAACAATTTCTTGCGGCAAAGAAATCAAATCACACCCTGCCAAATCCAACTCCTTCAAATTGAACATATATTTAATATCACTTGGCAGTTTCTTTAGACTGTTTCCTCCTAAGTCCAAGACTTCCAACTTATGTAATTTCAGTATTTCAACTGGAAAAGACGCAAATCTATTGTCTCCAAGATAGAGCACTTTCAAATTTACAAGACTACCGAATGTTTCAGGCAGAGAAGAAAGATGATTCTGTCTTAACTTCAAGACTTTCAGACTTTTTAACCTGCCTATCTCTGTAGGCAGTTTCCTTATGGCTCTTTTGGACAAGTCCAGAACTTGTATCTTGTTCTTTTGTCCTTCTTTAATAATCCTCAGCAGTTCCCTCTGGCTAATTGGCTTCCTTAAATAGTCCAGAATTGCTTTGGTTCCTGCCTGTAATATTTCTTTTGGCGGAGAAATAAGAGGATTGCCTTCAACAACTATCTTTTTAAGGTTTCTCAAACTGGTCAAATAGACAGGCAGGGTAGTTAATGAGTTACGGCTAAGGTTCAATTTTTGCAGCGTCTTTAATACGGTGATATTTACTGTCAGACTAATTGATAGTTCCGTCAAATTGTTTGACGACAAATCGAGATTAGTTACCTTGTCATTAAACGCCTGTTCAAAGATCTTATCCAATTCTTCCTCTGTCTTGTTCTTTATGTCTTTTATTTTGATCTTCATTTTGTCATCCATTTTCTTTGCCGCAAAATTTACTGTAATAGGTGAAGTGCCCGATTGAGATCCTGAACTCCTACTGAGTCCTTACCAACTGCCTTGGCACATTTATAGCTCCAGCCAAGAATTTTAACTGCCATAGCTACATCTCCATTTGCCAGATCAACTACTGTCTTTACTATTTCTTCTCTGTCACTCAGATGCCACTTCATATAATCAAGCCGCTGATTCACTATCTGCTCCATCTCAATATCATTATATTCTTCCATTAAAATAGCTTCAGCTATATTTCTAAAAATTCCCTGATTTAACCTGCTAATATCTGTACAACTGAGCATCAAGAGTCTGTCAAATGACTCCTTTGATGTTTTTGTCCTGTCTAATTGATCTCTTGTAATAAGAATATTTCCTCGAAGAACTGGAGCAATAATACTGGCACAGTAGGCAGACAGTCTTTCTGAGCCATGTATCAAGTAGGCACTGAACATATCTCCCTGCTGCAAGAAGGCTGTAATATCCTGTCCTCCCATTGACAGAGTGGAGCCTTCAACTTCATAAACATTACTGCAACCTAAACTGTTTGCATACGCATAAGCCAGAATAGTTCGCCCACTTTCTCTTTTTCCTAAAAACAGAGCATGTTCCATCCTTAACTTTATGGAATTAGACTTACTATTTAAATAATAATCACAGAGAACTTTTAGTCGATTGACATTCTTGGTATTGCCTATGATCTTCCAGAGGCTTATATCCTTCAAGAAGTTTTGATCTACATCATTCATATCATACTTTTTTCAGTTATCTTCTTTTATTTCAATTATTTTGTATCCCATTCCCTCCAGGGCAATCAGCAGAGCCTCTTCATAGGAATCGGCTTCAAACTGCCCTCCTACTTCCCCATCACAGCTTGTATCATATACTTGAAATAATGGCATTTTTGTCCTCCTACAGAGTCATATTGAATGCCTGGTATTTGTAATCAGGTTTTTCAATTGAATTACCTTCTTCATTTTCGTAATCTACTTGATCTCCAGTAATAAACCCCTGACTGACACAGACGAAATTACCCTTGTTGTTTTTCTCAAATGATTGGACTACGAACCCTACTGTGATCTTGTTGAACTTATCCATTTCTACTCCTCAAAAAATATGCCTGAATAAGAGTCAATTTCTATTTTAGAATCTTTGGTTACTTCAAGCTGAAAATAACCACACTCAGGACCATATTCTTTTCTCAGTTCTTTTGCTTTGTTGTCCCTCGACTCTTTATCCTTAAAAGCTCCAAAGAGTTGGGCATCAACTCCACCCCAGATAAAAAGCAAATAATAGTCCATTTTGACAGTTCCTTAATTGATTTTATCTTTACAGACTTATAAAGATTATTTTTTTCTCTTCGGTGAATTACTGTTTTACCTCTAAATATGGGTGATTTTCGTCTAATACATCAGCAACAGTTGTTATTTCAACAGAAGAAACAGGAAACCACTCATCATCAGAATCAAGATGAATAGTAACATCTGTATTTTGTTGTTCTTCTGACAACTGCCCTATTTGATTTTTTAGTTCTTTCCAAGTCATGATTTTATAACTCCTATTTTAACATTGTCTTTGCCGACTATATAAAAATTGTTTTTTTCTTTTCAGTGAAAAAAGAAGATGCCTATTTATAGGCTGAGGATTTGTGGCAGACAGAGACTGGCAGGATCACTCATCAACTTTCATATAGTTTTCACACTCTGTTATAGATGCTTCTAATACCATTCCGTTCTTTTTAGCAGCAGTTTGAAGTCCACCAAAAACAGATTTTAGCATAGCAGTTGATTCATTTATATTTTTTCCCAAAACTTTTAAGTCTCTTGTCTCCCAGTATTCTCCTGCATCAGATACATTTACTTCAAAGCCTTCCTGCTTTAGCATGTCAAGCAACTGAATTACTAATAAGTGACATCGAACAAAATGTTCGGCATACTGAGTTTTACAAAAACTTTGACAGACATACTTATTGCCTCTTTTGTAGAAATTAAGAGATGAATCTTCACATCCTTTTCCTGGATGCAGATACAAACCAACCAACGTAGTCTGTTTGCCTGAGCATTCTATCATTTTCTTCCCACTCCAGTAGTGGTCTGCCTCTATCATCTCCCAGGTAGTTATGCCAAAGTTTTGTTCTAATATCCCATCCCTTCTTTCCAAATTCTCATCTGTATTATTAGGATAGGAACATTCCTGTTGAAGTCTATTGTAAGTAGTCCAGGTATCTTTGGTAATTTTGGCTACTTTGACTTCTCTCACTTGCTCAAACGGCAAATCCAGACATTTGCTTCTTATCTGCTGGAGTTTTTTAACAAGTTGCTCTTTATTGCCTTTGTATTCTATTGTCCAATTTATTGTCAGTCCCATTTTCTTATTATCCCCAAAAATTATTGTCACTACAAGCTTATAAAGTGGCTTTTTATTCCCTTATCCTCTTTTCTACATGCGCCTGGACAACAGCAGGAAGTTCAAAAAAGTTGATCATAGTCTCATTCTCAAGTATTTTCTGCTTTTCAACTGCCGCCTGATAAAAATCCTCGTCATTTAATCCATAGTATTCTCCAAATTGAGAAACTCCTTGAGGACTATCACAATTATTTGACAGTGTTAAACAACTTCCATCATAAAAATACACTGAATATCTGTCTGCTGTCTTGCCTTGGTTTGTAGTTATGGCTCTTATGATCATTGATTTCTTCAAGTTTTTATTCCTTCATAACATTTATCAACTTAACCTTATAAAACTGGAAAAATTGTCTTCAGTGAAAAAGAAATGACTTCTGCTCACCTTCTTCTCTTGCTTCTAAATCCCTCATAAATTATTAGTCCAGCCAGTCCAACGAAAAATGCTTCAATTATAAATGCAACTATTTTCAATCCACCCAAGATAACTTTCCACATAATCATATTTCTTTGAAATTTCTTTGTCTCTTTAGCCTGCTCCCTTTCAATCTTGGCTTTTTCTACTGCCAAACGATCCACCCAGTTAATATTATGACTCTGGCACCAAAGCTTATCATCTACACTGTAATCAGACCAAGACTTCACATGAGTTTCAAAAATCAACCAGGCAGAGAACCTATTATCTCCACCTACCTGTCCATATCTGTGTTTATTTCCCACTTTGAAAATAAACTTGTCTCCACCCCAGAAACTTTCCAACTTAAAAACCATATCCACCAAATGAGGCAAAGCATTACTGCCTCTTGTCTTTCCTCCCTTAGTCATCTGGCTAAGAAGTATTATTGAACAATGATGCTTGTTACAGATGTCTCTATATCCTTCAATTACTCTTTTAATACTCAGATCAGAGCCATAGCCAAACTCTTGTAACATATTGATACTATCTACAAAAACAAGTTGTGCCCTACTTGCTTTAATATCATTAAGTTGATCAGCCAGTTTAGTTGCTTCACTGACATAAAGATTATTAGGCAGATTACCTCCATCTGCTTTAATCCTTTGAACAAAACTTCCAAGTGGCATTTCATTTTGGAAGTAGATTACAGAGAATTTCTTTCTAGCTACTTTTCTGGCTACTTCAATTGCAAATCGGGTCTTGCCTACTCCTGTTTCTCCTGCCCAGAGGGAGATACTTTTTTCTGGAATGCCCCAAACCCATCCCTGTTGCCCACTGGTCTTGTGAAACTCGGTAAATCCATATAAAAAGTCAATCTCATCTAATCCAGTCGGCAGTCTTTTGACTATGTTGGTTTGAACAGTATTTGCACTTTTGTAGGACATTCTTTTATCTTTAAAGTAGTTCTTTATGAAGCCTTTTTCTGTTGTTTAAATACGAAATACGAGGCTATTTGGTAGTTTTGTTCTTCAACAGGATTTTTTGGGAAAGAAGAAGAACTTGTGATCTGTTTTTGAGTTGGTTTATTGATTTCTTCTGATATTTTTCTATGCCAAAAATTTAATGTCTCTGGTTCTCATATTTCTGTCCTTTATTGAGTTCTTCAGTTATTTGATACTCTTATAAAGGCAGAAAAATTTGTTTCAGTGAAAGTGGGGGGGGAAATATCAAGTAATCTGTAATTGCTCTCTTTTAATGGGATACTTAATAGGCAAAGCAGAAAGATATTGAAATTAATAATCAACCCTTACCGTCTGAGAAACGTCTATACATATAGAAGAAGGTAGTTGAAAAGGCTCTTACAATATAGCATAGGCTCTGAGCCACAGTATTGTTTCCAGTCAGCAGAAGTGGCACAGGTTAAGGCAAGGGAAGTAGGAGTACAGTTGGAATCAAAATTGGGAGTGGAGGACTGGGTGAGCTTGTGAAATGGCCAGAAGATAAGCCAATAAATGCAGTTCTTCCGCCTCTCCCAAAATCCATTTTTTGGATCACCACCCTTTTTTGTCACTAAGTGGAAAAACAGAAGTGTCGTAAATTTAGTTATAGTAATAACTTAAAAACACGGGTGGGTGGACGATTATCGAACTGCTGTATCTGTCTATCCTGTTACTCTCGACCTATTAGTAGTAGCGTAGCCTGTTTATTGGCTTAAAAGTAATGGTTAATTATGCAAGGGCCGCTCGCTATGGACAATCCCAATACTTCTTGCGATGATCCTGTTTTCCAGCGTTTCTGCCCGAAGGAAGTGTTTGGGAGCAAAATGATCCTTTCTCCAATTCACTCACTTACCATTTCAACACAGAATCCTTTAGCCAAAGCAAAATCGCGGAAATTCACTCCCCCATCTTCATCGACATCACTACCCTCGCACCAATCCGGCCCCACGCAATCCTCAAGCCAATGCATCGCCAAAGCCTCAATCAGTTCCAACCGCTTGTCAATCACCCTGATCGAATCCACACCATAAAAACATTGCCCCGCAAACGACAAACCTTCAACAACAACCGCTTCTCCAAAAGGTTCGCAACTACAGAATTCACTCCGGTTAAAAGATACCACAACCTCAACAAGCCCCTTGTCATTGACAAATACCTCGACATACTCCGACTTAATCCCAAGCGGTTGAAGCACTGCGGGCCTGCTAACATCGACCTCTTCCGCCAAAACACCTTCCGGCAGCTTAAAGTGCGCCTTTATCCATCTTCCCTCGCTCTGAGCATTAACCGCCTGCGGGGTAAGTTTCATCGCAACTTCAATCTGATCCAAACACCTCTCCCACCAAAACCGAGGATAATCCACGCCCTCAATACTCCATATATCTTCCGTACCGTTTGCCGTCTCATCTACAAAATCCCAACCAGAATCCAAAAACGTATTCGGATCCATCATCTCCACCGTTGGCAAACCCGTCCCGCCATCACTGCTCGATATGCCCGAACTGTTCACGTCCCAAAAACTGCTGCTCACCGTCCCGTAATCATACCCGCACAGACCGCCAACATACTCATCTCCGCTGACGCTTCCCGTGGAGTAGCAGTTGATGATTGACACCATATCAATATAATACCCTCCATTATACCCGCAAAGGCCCCCGACGTAATCCCCTGTTCCCGTAACGCTTCCCGTAGAATAGCTGTTTCTGATAATCGCCTTATGATTATACGCGTAATTACGACCACAAAGACCACCGACATTTCTATCCCCGCTAACCATGCTACTCGAATAGCAATTGTTGATTGTCGCTTCATTATTGATCCCGCACAGACCGCCGACAGAACCCTCTGTTCCCACTACACTGCCCGTCGAATAGCTGTTCCTGATTGTCCCGTGGTAATTAGATCCACACAGCCCACCGATACTGCTCTGTGCTCCCATTACACTACCCGTCGAATAACTGTCTCTCACGGTTCCACCGAAATTATCTCCGCATAACCCGCCAACACTATAAACACCCGAAACATTGCCCGACGAATAGCAGTTAAAGAGTCCACCGCGGTTCTGTCCGCACAGACCGCCGATAGCATAATTTCCACTTACACTGCCTGTCGAAGAACAGTGGTTGATGGTTCCGTCATTATATCCACAAAGACTGCCGATATATTTCTCCCCATTTACACTACCTGTCGAGTAGCAATTGCTGATTGCCCCGTCCCAATTGCTCCCGCATAGACCACCAATACGTTCATCCCCACTTACAATGCCTGTCGAATAGCTGTTACTAATTGCCCCGTAGTTACTGCGCCCGCACAGACCGCCGACACTGTCATCTCCGCTAACCATGCATGTCGAATAGCAATTCCTGATTGTCCCATAAAAGTTATTATCTCCGCATAGCCCGCCGACTAAAAGACCTGTACCCGACACATTGCCTGTAGAGTAGCAGTTTCTAATTATCCCACGATTGCTCCCGCACAAGCCACCAACATAGTCGTCTCCAATAATATTTACATCCTCCAGCCCCAGATTCTTCACCTCGCCTATAGAACCGATACTCAAGAACAATCCAGTAGGAAAGATATCGTGTTTTTCTATCGTCAGGTTAGAAATAATATGACCGTTACCGTCAAATACTCCCATAATAGGTTGATCGCGACCAATGAGTAATCCATCCACGTTGCCCAAATCCAGATCGCTTTCGAGCAAAAGATGTTTGTCCCAGTAATAGCTACCAAAACTCACTTCTATCAGATCATCAACAGAAGCGATCCGGTAAGGGTCCACATCGATCCCAATACCATCAAGAGTAACAAACAGTGCACCATCTGCGACAGGTTCTCCACCGGCATTCTCCCATGTAAGATGAGGATAGTCATTGCCGTCATCATTCGTCCACACCTCACCGGACCAGCCGTTTAAACTGTATGTCCTCATACTCTGCATCAAAGAGGTATTTAGCCCAAGACCTCCCTTACTGCTGTTAATCCCAGACGTCTCAATATCCCAGAAACTGTCTACGACCATAGGACCTCTCCCACACAATCCCCCAATATAGTCGCCCGATCCGGTAACAGCGCCTGTCGAATAGCTCGTTAAGGTTGCCCCGCCGAAACCACACAGGCCACCAACATAGTCATCACCGCTCACACTACCCCTCGAATAGCAATTCAAAACCCAGCCCTCGTTGTCCCCGCATAGACCTCCGACAAAAGAGCGTCCGCTCACATTACCCGTCGAATAACAACCGTTAATTACCCCCCTATTTTTCGATCCGCATAAACCCCCGACACGAGAATCTCCACTCACACTGCCAGTTGAATAGCAATTACTAATCATTCCATCGTATTGATACCCGCATAATCCACCGACGTCACTGCCGGTACCAGTCACATTGCAGGTCGAATAGCAGTTGCTGATTGTGTCTCCGAGCCTACGACTTCTGTTGCTATACCCGCACAGACCGCCGACATAAGAATCTCCGCTCACATTGCCGGTCGCATAGCAGTTACTAATAATTCCTTCATAATTATACCCGCATAATCCACCGACATAATCACTTCCACTTATATTTACATCTTCAACTCCAAGGTTCTTCACCTCACCGTCCGTACCGATATGACCGAAAAGTCCAACATAATCGACTGTCGGTGCCTCTATTCTGAGATTTGATATCACATGACTATTCCCATCAAAAACACCGGTAAAAGAATCCCCCTGAAAATCGGGCTGCCAGGGATCAAGGTCACGAGCAATAACAGCAGTAACGAAACTTATTCCCCCCATATTAATATCAGCCACCATCACAAAATACTTGCTGTAGTCCTCAACGTGATTACTGATATCACTTAAATCCGCCGCCGTACCTATCCTGTAAGGATAATTTGGTTCACCAGTTCCGCCGCTGTAACGCCCAAAAGATACGTTTGCGCACATTAAAACCGCAATTACAGACATAACAACCATACTGTGGCGGCCCCCCTTCTCCTTGTACCACATTTCCAAAAGCTCCTGTAACTATGTGTTCCCCCACAAGTTTATCGCATTATACCAAAATCCCAAACTCACTTCAACAAAAACATGGTTTTTACAAATACTGGTCTCCATTGGCTCCATACTATCAAATTCCAGTCCATTTGTCACCCACTACCTGGGAAATCCGGCCTAATGCCCATTAATTCCCGATAATAAGGATATAGGCCCTCTGCAGTGGCTCATTGTTCGATGCTAAGAGACTCTCCAGCTGGCATCGTTTTCAATTCTGGTCCTCAATTTCGTTAAAGCTAACATCCATTGTGTCAAGCCGAATTTTTCGGCGTCGCAGGGGACGTGATCTTTTGAGTTGAGGCTTGCCGGGCCTGGCGGAGGCCAGTTGCACAGGCTGCTCACCGGCTATTCTGCGGTGTTCTGTAACTTCACGAAGCAAATTTTTGGCCCTTTTAGCCTGCGGAGTGTCGGGATTCTGTTTGATAATCTTCTGGTAATATGCCGTGACTCTGGCATATTCCCGATCCTCGGAAGAATCAGTCGGTTGTGACACGAGCCCTGGTTCGTCAATCGCTACCGGGGAACCTTCACTGTTTTTCCTCGAGACCTGTGCCTGCATCGCCTGCGATTCTGTATCCGTCTGAGATTCGACAGGCCAAAAGACATAACCAATTAAAGCCGCCATCAAAACCACAACCGCACAAGAAATTACAATCAACCATTTTTTGTTCATCACTTTTCCTTTCAAAAAGATGTTCAAAACTTTCTAAGAATAGTTATATTGTATAACACATGCTAAGTTGACTATCTCAATTATCCAAAATTGAATATTGGCATAAATATTAACTTTCTCGAAAAAAATATATCTATTCTTTTTGAGATCGATCCCTAAGTTTACCAAAATGATACAAGAAAGGTATATTGTCACTTATAACAACATCGGCATAAAACCTTGTTTTATTGTCAAATAAAATATATGCTTCGTGCACCCCCCATGAATAATCAACAATTGATATTAAATAGTTCTCTGAAATTTTATCCTTGTTATTTTCTAACTCATCAATAGCATCTTTATGTGAGTTTCTTTTATAAAATTCAGTATCCTCTAAAACGGATGTTATAATCTTACCAATAAAAACCTGGGCTCTTTTTTGCTTTTGTGATAAGTTATACTTAACAAGCCCAAATCCTATCATAAAGATAAGAAATACGTATAATGCTATTTTAGATTTTTTCTTTTTTTCACTTTTATTTTCCATTTTACTGTCCTAAGTTTTCTTGCATCCAAGAGCTGGTTTGTGAAAGGTCTATTTGGTTCCACACAGAAAATCCTACTATACTTTCACTTCTACCGGCAATTAGAGATCCAAGGTCTAATCCCGCATATCCAAGAACAATATCGGTCAAATTCTGGTCGCCAAATATTTCATTTCCAATTACCATTCCTCCTCCAACAGCAACTCCATGATAGAAACCAGCTGCCATAGAACCTATAAAATGTCGAACTTGTCCGCGATGACCATCCTGAAAACTTTCTGCAAATCCTGAACTGTCTAAATCCAGCCAAAGATTATTTTTATTCTCACTTAGCCATCTCCCACTTACATTAGTAAACATCCAGAGTAAATCTTCGACAAACTGAGTCCTGTTTGCACGCCAATTGTTATTATACCACATTTTTTGTGTAACGTCAGTTAATGTCACCATAACATCAAAACCCGTAATTCCACCAGCTTTATTCAATGCTTCAAAAGTCTTGCCAACATGTGTAAGATATGGTCTCCTGAGTTTTTCACTCAACAATAAATGTGCAGAAAAAGTACCGCTGGGATCATTTCTATTAACAGGATTGTTGATGCAGTAAAGATACACGTGCAACGTCAGTGGAGCTTTTGACTTACCCTTGACGGGGTCTCTTCCGGTGAATCTCATCAGGGCTGGGTCGTACATTCTGGCGCGGAGATAATATTGGTTTATCTCGTCGTCGTACCATTGGCCTGTGAATTTGAAGGGATTGGTAATGGTTTCTTCAGTTTCGTCTTCGCCCGGCTGATCAAACAGTTCGCCGAATGATTTATAGGTGTAGTGGTTCTTGACGGTACCTGAAGCATCGACTACCTGCCGGACACTGCCGAGACGGTCGTTGATGTAGAAATATTTAGTGGCGCTCTGGTCGCCGTTACGCTGACAGAGGATCTGGCCGCTGTCGGAGTAAATATATGTTTTTGTCAAAGAACTTGGTACCGGATCCGGGTTAATCTCACAGAGTATTGTAGGCAAGCGGCCTGAAATGTCAACTATATATTCGCGGGTAGTGGTCACGGGTCCAGGTTCAACGACTTGTTTATAGACGCGATTGCCCATGGGATCATATTTTAAGCTGATGCTGTCAGAGCCGATAGTAGCTCCACGTAATTTGCCGTCCCAGTTGTATGCGAAAGTTATACTCGAGAGACCTGTCGTCAATTGACCGTTTTCGTCCCAGTCGAGGCTTTCACCGTATGCTTTTGTCATAATGTCGCTGTCAAAAACGCTTCCGCCTGCTGTCGTATCGTATTCGAAGCTGTCCGGAGGCGACTGGTCATTGACGGTTTTTTCTTCTATGTTTCCGTCTTTCTGATAAGAATATTCGCCAGTCCAGGTTTGGCTGTTAATATTGCTAATCGATGCGCTGAGTAACTGACTTCGCATATCATAGCTGTAATACTGGTCATGGGTTTTTGTTATCCCGGTCACAGGTTTGATCTTCTCATCGGCTGAAAGAAGCCTTCCAAACCCGTCAATATCCCATGGCGCTGTCGCATCAAACCGATACAGAGGAGTTGTTGAGCTATTTATAGTAGCATTTATATACTTCAGGGCATTATCGGGGTTATATTTGTAAGAAGTTTCTAATGTTGTACTGCCATTGAGAGAATAAGTCAGCGTTTGCCGCGTTCCATCGGGATAAGACGAATAATCTGCAATGTCCTCAATAGTTCCATTATCAGTCTTAACGGATTCGAGTCTGCCTGCCATGTCGTAATCGTAAGTTACATGATATATTTTAATATAGTCATCGATAGCATCGGAATAAGTCTTAATCCTAATGGACGTTTTTCTGTCGTATGCCATGGAATAGTAATTTAGAACTCTATACCATGGAATTTCCTCGCCGCCTTGGTCCTTACTTACCGTGTAAAAAAGAATCTTTGACGTGACGTGATCTAAATATTCAAACTTATACGTTGTAGCAGTTGAATCGGCCGAACCCGGTCGATCCTCACTTGCCCTGTTGTCAATTATTTTCCTTATTCTGCCATATTTACCTAAGGCCCTACCGGTGTATTGGTATTGTATATTACCGCCACCATTCGGATAAGTTACTTGTTGAAGTTTGCCGTAGTTATCATATGCATAGTTTATTAGCTGTTTAACATCTGAAGTATCCCAGACCGCCTTTTCGATAAGCTGGCCCGGGCCATCATAAGTCATTTCTTCATAATCGCCGGATGGGTACAATATCTTGTCCGGCTTGCCGTGCACTTCGTATGACATGTAGGTATCCTGGTCACAAGCATCGGTTATGCGGGTTTGATATTTGCAGGTATCCAGTGGGTCCGGTGAATCGTACCCTATGTCGCTATAGGAAATAGTTGTTGTTGCGTAGTCAGCCGGATCATCGTCTATATCAGTTTTCTCCTTGACGGTTTCTATCCGACCCCTTTTATCGTAAGTAAACTCGGTGTAAGCCAGTTCGTCACCTTCGCCGTCATAGTTATCGTCATAGTCATATTTTGTGACCGATTCTATGCTTCCATCGTCATAGTATGCATATTCTGTCTTGACCACTGCGTTTTGCTTTGTTCCATCGATATCCATAATAGCGTCGGAATAATACAGGATCTCTTCTTTGAAGTATTCATGCGTCTTGCGGTTGGTATTGTCGTAATCGACAAAGGCAATATAGCCTTCGGGATCTATTGTGTATATTTTGTTACCTACGGCATCATAACCGTATCTTGTGACAAGATTTAAACCGGACGGATCCTCTGTCTTTTTAACCATCCGATTTAAAAGATCGTATTCATAGGCAGTATATTTTTCCAGAGTATCACCGTACACTATCTCCTTAATCTTGTTCCCCGCACCGTCATAAGCGTATATTTCATGCTTGAGCAGTGTCATTTCAGGGGGATCCTTGATGACTACGGTATAGTACTTATGAACAGGCCTATTTAGCGAATCATACAGAATAAATGTGCAATTCTTCTTCCACCAAGCCGGGTCGTAAGTATCGTTTGGGATAATAACCTCATTATAGTACTTTAGATTATCGCCTGGTGAGATAAGAGAGTTTACTGTGCTCCAAGGGGCTGAACCAATATTAGAAGGGTCTGAACCAATATTAGCCCTATAAACTATGTTACGGTAATTGCCCCAATGAGTATAGTAACCACCATAGGGTAGGAGTACCTGAGTAGGCTTACGGTAAGAATTATGACCGAAAATCCGCGTAAAGCTGAGCCATAAAGTTCTATTGACTGTATATGGTATTATCTCACCTCCATATGAAAACTCATGTGATATTGCATTGGCTTCTTCGTAAACGTTGCTCAGAGTGACATTGCCAAAGTCATCATATATCCGTTCTGTGACTTTTCCGAGGTAATCGGCTTCGAGCACACAAAGACCCGCATCGTTATAATAATACCTTTTTTGCGGATTGCCGCTCGTGTCGTCTGCACCGTTCCACACGGCCTTAAGAAAACCCTGTGCATCGTATTCGTAATAATCAGTATTGCCCTGCGGATTTGTCTTACTGCTGAGCTGGTTGTTTTTAACTCCATCAAGATCATTTCTATCATCTTCATACGTGTAAACGGTTTCTGCTTCGACATCCGGCGTCCCCTCTGCAAGAAGCTTTATCTCTTTGAGAAGATATATGTCACTGGCGTCCTGGCTCGACTCAGCAAGGTTGCCGTCTTTATCACCATATATATATCGTGTCTCAACTTTCTGTCCTGTCTTGACCACGCTTGACTGATCTTCGTAACACAATCCCTGCCAGGTCGTTTCCCTGATCTTGAAGCCGCTATAATAATCGTGGTAATCGTACTCGGTCAGGACAAAATACTGCAAATCCATATAATCTCTTTTTTCCGTAACATTTCCGTTGTCGTCATAAGTCAATTTAACCAGATGACTCCTTCCTTCGAAATTGCCGTTGCCATTATCATCATAGGTCTCTGTAATCGAGGTCGGTTTCAAAGGAAAGTCTTCATCTTCATATAAATATTCAGTCTTGCTGGTACCTCCGCCTCCGATACGACCGCCCGAGTAATGAATCTCAGGTCCATATGTAAAGTCCATTCTATCTTCAATTCTCACGCCGAAATGGGAAGCTAACATATCATATGTATAAGGATTAATATGCGGGTTTTGATAAGATATAGTTTTTCTTTCCAGAAGCTCACCCTTAGCAGTGGTTGTGGTTATCTCTTTTTTATATACAAATTGCTGCTTGATCGAAGTCATGTAGCCAGAATCGTAACTGACCATCCTGGACTCAATCGTAGTAATAAGATTATCTGATTCATCGTGTTGATAGCTGTAATCGCTGACATTTGCTACCGGATTGATGGAGAAGGCGGTAGTAGCACGAGTAATAGACATGCAGTGACGTACTGTCTTTAGCTCGCCGTTTGGATAAAACTCATACTCCGTGGAAGGGCGTATCCGTGGTGTCCACTTTCCTTGGTCGTGTCCTTGGGCATCGGGTCCTTGGCTAATGCCCTTAGTCAGTTCTTCCATCACCTTTGTAAGTGTATTATCGAAACCATAGTGATAGCTGCTGTACATCTCATAGTTCACGTCTGAAAGGTTGATAGGCGAACGTCCCCCATACTCATCCCACACATCCACATTATCGCTGAAGCACTCTTGAAATAATTCAAGTTTTATTTCATCATTATCCCAGGATAGTTTATATTGTGCTTGCTCCCTTTCAATCGTAACCGTGTCCAGGGTACCATCTCTATCTGCATCCACACCTGCCTTGAGTACAATGCGGTCATAAATCCCCATGTCACCGGGGTAATACCATGTTTCAAAAAACAATCCTACACAATTCTCTGTCAAACTCCCACGGCGATAAGCAAGAATTTGAGTAATATACCAGTCATCGTCAACCCCATCGCCGTCGAGATCTTTTGTTTGCCAGTTATATTGCAGATAGTTTCCGAACCTGTCTGTCTTTCTATCTATACCGAGTAAAGCCTTCCAGTCAATACCGTCCTCATGTACGGTAAAACCATCAGTCTCGAACGTCATTATGGAACCGTCTGTAGCATGATGTTCATAATGAAGGTCAAATATACCCGGAGAGGTTTCACTTGTTGTCCTGACAATATAATCCGGCCCACCGTCATGGGGCACGTAGATTATTGGCTGTTCCTCTTCCGTGCTATCAGGATTGTCGTCTTCTATAAACATTCTTGCGCCCGTTGGCATTAGCAGCCATATATATCCAAAACCGACCTGATGGAAATCCAACTTTGGCGTACCATCTCCTTTTTTCGCCCAGTCGGAGGTCAAATCTTCCATCAGCTTTATGTTGTGGTTATGTGTCCAGCCAAACCACATAGGAGACGCCTGGTTTCTGAGGCCATGGTTGTATATCCTGACGAATTCGAACGGGAAATCTCCGGGCCAGTTGACTTTAATGTTGGACTTTTCATCGAAAAAGAGCGTCTGCCCTTTGCCTAAGCCGACAATCGGGTAACGCCGATACTCGGCCACCGTTTTTGTAATAATTCCAGAGGAATGAAGTCTGCCTATATCATCATACATTTCGATCTTGAGCAGGTAATCGCCATTGTCAAAGCCTGCGGTGCTCCAATGCCCAAGTATAGCGTCTCTTAGCGGCTGAGTACCGCTGTCAACCAACTCCCAGTTTTCGAAGGTAACTACCACTTCCTCCTCATCTTCATCCTCCAGAATCACTTCCTCATCCTCGTCCTTATTTCGATCTGTTCGGCAGCACTTGATTTTGTATTCACCCATGTACTCATACCAGGCCGAGCCGAGAACTTCGTATCTGCCTTCCAGAGGATTCTCAATATCAGGTGAAGGTTCCGTTATCCATACGTCTCCGGGATCTACGGGATCTTCGGTATCTCCGAAAACACCACCATCTCCAGATTCAGATGTGATCGAAATCCTGTTGAGCGAGAACAAGTAAGTATCTTCAGTTTCTGTAACGAATTCAATATCAGTAAAGGTGTTATAAGAGGTGCTAACGAAGCTAAAGTTACCTTCACCTCCTACTTCTATACTCTCCCAGCCTGACGTATTATAATGTTTCCACCAAACCTTATAAACATGGGCGGTCCAGTCAAACTCAATCTTAATCTCCACCCATGTGTCTTCATACGAATAGTCGGGAGTAGTATTATCCAAAAAGATTCTGCATTGATCCTCAACAGTAGAATAATCTACATTACTATTTTCATAGTTTTCGTCCTCGTCTTTAAGAATATAAATATCACCGTCTGTATTGAACCAAACCGATGCCACCTTGTCGGCTCCACACATTACGTTAATACGAGTATCGTCAGACGGTATGCAACTGATTCTCACGTAGTTATACGCATCGTTGTATGTGCTAAGATTCCTGCTAAATGTGGTGGACGCACTTGCCTTGAGATAATTGTAAGGATATTGGATAGTTGGGCCACTGCTGTCATCGTAGAAAGTTGCTGTGTAGATGACTGCGCTGCCTGTGTCGAGCGACCAGCCCGGCAGTTCTGCTACAGAATCCGAAGCTTGGCAGCCCTGGTTTTCTTCGAAGGATGTCATAAAGGGTAATTCCGAATACACGTATTCGAATGCACCGATATCCACTTGTTTGGAATCACCTTGTTGCAACAGGGTTCTCGTTGTTTTTCTTTCCAGTCCCGCGATATCGTACAATAAATCGACGTCGTCTTTTCCATTGTCGATACAAGGACTACTCGAGATCAACTTCAAACCATCGTCGGGGGTACCCCAGATGTTATCTGGCCCATTAGGGTCGCCTGTGGAAACGAAGGCCGGATCGGTGGCTATATTATCACCTGCATCGGTACCTAATGAGCTGTCCCAATTCGAGCCGCTTCCATTGCTGTTCTTTATGTCACAGAAGCTGTAACTTATGGTATTGCCTGATTCATTATTGATTTCATTGACGTCGATTGTTGCGGAATTGTCATAAATAATATTGTTTTGCAATTCAAGAGTGGAATTGATAGCGGAGATTCCACCACCGGTATCGCTGACATTGCCGTAGAATGTTGAACTCTGGATTTTGACTGTAGCATTATTGCAATACAGACCACCCCCGTACTTGCTACTTCCTGTTGTGTTGTTTTTGGCGAATACACAGTTAATAATATTTAGTTCCACGCCGCCTCCCGTTCCATCTACGTAAACTCCGGCCCCGTTTCCTTCCGCTTCATTATCAACCACGAAGCAATTCTGCAATGTTGTGTCTTCTCCTGATGATATCGATATACCACCGCCGTTACCGCTGGTATTCTTACCGCCACTAATAGTAAATCCATCCAGTAGAGCGCCATCCGCACTGTCTATTACAAGATGATCGTCTTCTCCAACGAGGTCTTCTTCGCTGAGTATGCTTCTAAACACTTCGAGTCTTCTCTGTGCGATTGATTCTTCGGTGCCGTAGAATCCGCCATACAGACTTACTCCCTCTTCCAATGTAAAAGGCACATCGTCAGCGTGTGTATAGATGCCTTGTGCAACCCAGATCTCATCACCAGCCACTGCGTTCTCTAAAGCATTCTCTAATAGCCGGTATGCGTCTTCCCAGGACTTCCCATTATTGGCACCGTCTGCATTTCCATTTACATACCATATACGCGCGGATTCGTAGGCACCCATATCTACAGTCGCAGTTCCGTCACGGTCACCGTCTATAATACGATCCACACCAACCAGATCGAACGGGATTTTTTCACCTCGGTCTCCATCCCCATCAAGGTCAAGTTCGTCAAGAGGAAGTGCACCATCATTTCCTTTGTCGAGGCACGGACTGTTTGCCAACAATCTCGGCCGCAATCCATCATCGCTGGTACTGAGCCTGCCGTCATTGCCCTCAAGGTTGTATATGGCCGCGAAACGAGGATCGTCATCAGTGTTGTTGCTTCCACTTCCCCCGAATGGGATAACACTGTCGTCCAACTCGTCTTGAATACAGCAGTAGGTTACCTGAGTGTAGTCACCAGAAATCTGGACAGTCTCATCAGGGGTGGAAGTTTTAGTGTCCGTGTTACCCCAGAAGATGGAGTTTGCAACCTCCGTACCTGAGTACAAATATTCTTCAAACAAGCCGCCAGCATAACCATATGCATGGTTTTTAGCGAACGTGCAATTCTTGATGTGAGCCATCCAGTATAAATATATAGCACCACCCTCGCCTTGGGCGGTATTGTTCCAGAACACGCAATTTGTTAGGAAAGCAAGATTCTCCGGGGAGTACATATGGCAATCGATATAAGCACCACCTCCGTACCTGGCGGTATTATTGATTATGTAACAATTGGATACGTTAGCGGAATTAGCCTCAAGGAACAAGCCGCCTCCATCGTAAGTTGTTATATTATCAGTTATTATACAGTATTTAATCCTAATGTTGCCGTAATATTTGCGAAAAAAGAATGTCGCATAGTAAACTCCCCGATTGCCCCCTCTAACGGTCAATCCATTAATGGTGATGTACTGGTCTGTCAACGCTGAGGAACTTATAGAAATCACGGCGTCCTCGCTATTTGCACTTCCGTCTATGATCGTCTTCGATACAGTCTGCCAGTTCTCAGGATCGCTGCTCTGAATCGTTATATACTTATCTTGGAAACTGAGATTCTCATAGTATCTGCCTTCGGCGATAATAATCGTATCTCCATCTTCACTTACATCTATTGCAGTTTGAATACTGCTTACATCCTCGGGAACTTCAATCTCCAAAGCTCTATCCTGATTGTCATCTGGATTATCTAAATAAAGTAGATACTCTCTCAGGTTCGTCAGACCATCTTCATCGATGTCACCATCAGCATCATCAACAAGAGGATCCAGCTCTTCGTTGTCTGGGTTGTTTTCCCAGCCGTCAGGCATGTTATCACCGTCCGTGTCCTGTTTTGTAGGGTCAGTACCTATCACGTATTCATCAAGGTCGGAGAGACCATCCTCGTCGGCATCGGCGTCGGAACCGCCCAGCGTGGTCAGGTCACCTGCCATCTGTATTTCCCAACTGTCCGGCAAGCCGTCCCGATCAGTATCAGATCGGGGAACATAGAATTCGTAGGCCCCCATATCAACGATGGCTCCGGTCACATCGTCACCATCAAAGATCCTTGCGTGTCCGGTTATATCCAGTTCCATATCATCCGGGTAACCGGGCACGGCGGTGTTATCACCTGTATCTATACATGAATCGCTGTCAACGGATAGACAGAGGCCATCATCGTAAGTGCCAAATATCTTATCAGGACCGAATGTCTCATCAGGACCGAAGGGATCTCCGGTACCGGCAAACTCCGGATAATCATCAGTATTGTTCTTTCCACTGCCTCCGAAGGGAATATCTTCATCATCCGGATCTTCATCCTGGATACAACTGTACTTCACGTCAAGAATCCCACCGGATTGCGATATCTGTGATGTCTCCTCCTTATATCCATATTTGTCTTCATTATACCAAAAGATACAGTTCGTTATCTCTGAATCAGTACTGTTTGTATTACGGATTCCACCGCCATCTCCATTAAGTGCCTTGTTGTTATAAAACGTACAATTGGTCAATAGTAGATTACACAATATGTAGCTATGAATAGCTCCACCATCGTCACCGGCGGAATTGTTGTTGAAGAAAACACAATTGGTAAGTGTCGGAGAAGCAGATGCGGTGTTATGCATACCACCGCCGCCGTGTGAGGTCGCTTGATTCCCGGTAAAGATGCAATTAGATACAGTGGTGCCATTTGAACCGCGAGTAGCCATTCCTCCACCTCCATTTGCTGTATTTTTATTGAAGATGCAATTAACAAATGTAGGGTCAATGTAATGCCCAAGAATCATAACTCCACCACCTGCAGCACCGCTGTTTTCATAAAAATTGCAATCCGCAACAGTCGGCTCGCCTTCCCAAATGAACATCCCACCACCAAATCCAGAAGAGTTGTTCTTTTCGATCAGACAATTGTTGATTGTTGGTGAAGAATAGTAGCATACTATGCCACCGCCGTGGTTGTCGAAAAGACCGCCGTTTGCATTACCGCGGGTAATGGTAAAGCCGTCGAGCACTGTTGCATCACCAAGTATTACAACATGATAACAGTCTTCATCAAAACGGGTATCTTTGGTAAGGTCATCGTCGTCTCTATTAGTATCACCACTCAAAATAGTTTCGTATGTTTCGGGATCTCGGTCATCCCAAACAGCATCGGGTATCGGGGGGAAGCCGCCATACAGTTCGACACCATCCGGTATATTAAAGGTTTCTGCTCGGGTTTTCCCGGGCACATATATTCCTTCTACAACCCAAATATGATCACCGAAACTCGCTGCTGCGAGCGCAGATTTAAGTGGGAGATGTGTGGCTCTCCACGACTCACCATCGCTATGGCCAGTTGGATTGACATAGATTATTTGACGTTCGGCCATTCCAATATCCACATTGTCACCCAGCATTCGTATGTTGTTGTAGAGACAGATTTCACCGCCATATGTTCCATGGGGATCACCTGCATCAAGACATGGCGACAGAGGATTAAGACAATAATTATTACTGTCCGGATTAGTGAACAAAGGATCAGCAGTGATATTGCCGGTACCATTGGAGTCGTTAACGTCTTCGATACAACTATAGCTTGCGTTACAATCGACAAGGTCGTTTGCATCATTGTTCCACAGGATGCAATTGCTTATGTTCGGTTCGGTGCCTGAGGTGACATTTATTCCATAATCGTAGTTGTCGGCAATCGTATTGTTGCAAATCATCGCTACAGACGTGGCCGAGTCCAATACTATTCCGCCCTCATTTTTATATATTAAGCAATTCTTTACAGTCGGTGGCGTCGTGGCAGAGGAGTATATACCATAGATCGAATTCTCACCGATCTTGTTACGCAAAATCATAGGAGAACCTGACACACATCTGACTCCCGCAGAATTGTTTCCGGTAACAAAGCATGTAGTTACCGTTGGGCTTGAAGAGCTATCACAGTAAATACCGTTCTTTCCACCGGTAATAGTAATACCTTGTAATATCGAATTGCTATCTTCGCCGGAATCGAATGTGACAACATTTGCATCGGCATCGTTGCCATCGAGTACTGTTACCTCTGTTACGCTCCAATCGTTGGGATCGATGCTTCGAATCGTGATAGATTTGCCGCTAAAGTCAATAGTCTCGTAATATATCCACGCATAAACTGCTATCACATCACGATCATCACTGTTTGCATCATCAATGGCATCCTGGATGTTACGATACCAGATGTCCTGAGTAGTATTGTGTACCTCGCAAATCTCGTCGGCTCCAATATCAACGCGATTGGCATCGCGGACGTGTCCTTCAATGTCGGTCTCATTGGCATCGTAGGTTTGGTTAGGATCGCCTTTGTCCTTACAGGGCGAGCTACGCAGTATTCGATAATCAGAATTTACATCGTCAATAAACAGCGGATCACTGCTAATATTACCTTGCCCTGCATCTCCATCCTCGATGCAGCTATAGGTCACTGCACAACTGTTGACGTCGTCTTCGTTGTCCCAAATGATACAGTTGCTAATATTAGGATCTGTAGCAGAGCCCACATATATACCGTCATCGGTATTGCTGACAATAGTATTGTTACGAACCACAGATGCAGAGTTTGCATCATTGAATACTATTCCGTCTTCATTAAGATAAATCCAGCAATTTGTAACGGTAGTTATTGAATTAGAATCGTTGACATATATACCGGCGGCAGCGTTATAACCGATCATACAGTTATTAATTGTTGGCGAACCCAAAGTATCCACGTATATACCGTTGGAATCACTTTCCTCAATTATACACCAACTAATCGTGGGCGTAGAATTAGAGCAGTGAATTCCATTATCTGCGTACAACAATGTCAGACCGGTAAGTAGAGCATTGCTGTCTTCACTGGAATTGAAAACAACCGCCTCGTTACAGTCGTTAGCATCAATAATCGTCGATTCGACGACAAACCAGTCGTTGGGATCTGTTCCAGTTATGCTTATGGATTTTCCACTAAAGTCAATACTCTCGGTATACACACCAGGCAAGACTACAATTTCATCTCCATCTATACTTACATCTATTGCCCCCTGAATAGTGTTAAAATCAGTCGGTACAACAAAGGTATTTGGATCGGATAGACTGTTTGAATCATTCGGATCGCTACCATGAATAAACTCGATCAAATTAGAAAATGCGTCCGAATCCAGATTCCCATCAGCATCATTTGCATCTGCAGGATCGAGACCGTGCTGATATTCCCAGTAGTCGTCCATGTGGTCACCGTCGCTGTCGGTATTGTTAGGATCAGATCCAACAGTATATTCCTGAAGAGCCGTTAGGCCGTCGCCGTCGATATCGCTATTCGGGTCATCAGAACCAAGTGGATCAAGCTGATTGTTGGATTCCCAGCCGTCACCCATACCATCACCGTCAGAATCGTAATCATTGGGATCGGTACCGATTATGTATTCTTCCATGTTTGTCAGGTCGTCACTGTCAGCATCATCATTTGCATCGTTGGAATCCGTACCGGGCCAGTACAATAGTTCCCAGTCATCAGGCAGCCCGTCAGAATCAGTGTCGGAACTTACCGCAGATGCTTCGACCGTGTTACCAAATGCGCCCATATTGATTCTACCGCCGCTGTTTGGTTCGTTTGTGAAATCAGAATACCCCGTGGAATTGGCATCGTTCGGTTCACCCGTATCAATACAGGGAGAATAGCTCTGCAAATGATAATCGCCTCCGTTTGCATCCACAAAATAGGGGAAATAGTTCGTATTTCCGTTGCTGTCATCTGCGTTTTCGATACGTGAATAACTAATACTACCTTCGTATGAGTCATCTCCATTGTTCCACAATATACAGTTGATCACCGTGTTAGCGTCACCATCGATACCATAACTGTTGTTGTCGGCAATAGTACAGTTGGCTATAACCATATCTGAGGATACAAGGTAAATACCAATACCATTATTGTCCGCAACAATACTGTTGGTTATCTGAGCTGTGGAGTTATAGTCATAAATACCATAATCTGAGTTTGTTTTAATGACACAGTTCGAAATCGTCAGGCCTGCAGCCCCACTGCAATAGACACCGGTTGCACCATTTGTTATCGTCAATCCGGTCATGTGCGTATTGGCATCCTCCTGGTGAGCAAATGTTACGGCAATTCTATTTGGATCGCTGGCGCTAATCACGGTAGCTTCAATAGTATCCCAATCATTAGGGTCAGAACCCGAAAGAGTTATGGACTTTCCTTTGAAGTCAAGGAGTTCGTGATACACGCCCTTATTTACGGTGATCGAGTCACTTTTACTTGCAGCATTGATTGCACTTTGGATCGTCGCATACCAGATGCCCCTGGTGCTATTGCATACTCTGTAGGCTTCGTCTGCACCTATATCCACGTATTCGCCAATAAGACGCTCACCGCCGTAGATATCCCATTGATTGCGTATGCTGCTGTTTGGATCACCATTCTCAACGCAGGGGGAATTTGGATCAATACGGAAGTCTTCAGTAACATCCGTAACGCCTGAGCCCCAGTTGTGCACTGAGATTGATGTAGCCGAATTACTGTCCAGAGGATCATTGGCAAAAGTAACTATGTCAGTTGTGGTGTTTACATCTGTGATCGTCCTGGATATATTATCATCGTCGTACTCAATGACGTCATTGACATCATATAGATTGGCATCAGCAACTTTTATAGTTGTATTACTGTCAGCGCCGGTAGTGACATCAACGAATTCGAAGACGTTCAACAGACAAGGATCAGAGCCGGTATTGTTATTATTAGGATCATTGCCGTTTTCAATGCAACTGTACGTGGTGGTACAACCAGCCAATTGGTTGGCGTCATTAGCCCAAAGAATACAATTACTGATTGACGGTGCGGTATTTGAATCTACATAAATACCGTTGCTGTCGTTGTAAAGAATTGTGTTGTTCCGAATGAGCGCAGCACTTGTGGCAAAGTCGAAACCTATTCCATTATTGTTCTCATATATGATGTTATTTGTTATCGTTGGGGGTGTCGAGGCAGCCGAATATATACCATCGTCATTATTGTGCCTGATAATGCTATTTGTAACCAGCGGTGCCCCTGATAGACAATATATGCCATGTGCACTATTGTCTTCTATAATGCATTTAGACATGGTCGGACTTGATGAACTATCGCAGAAAACACCATATTTGCCGCCGGTTAAAGTCAAACCTTCCAGGATTGAATTAGCATCTTCTCCGTTGTTAAAGGTAACGACATTAGCGTCATTGTCATTGGCATCGATTATTGTCTTTTCGATAATGCCCCAGAAGTTCGGATTGGTACTCCTTAAGGTTATTGACTTGCCGTTAAAGTTGATTGTTTCGTAATATGTACCGGCCAGTATCTCAATTACATCTCCATCGATACTCACATCAATTGCACCCTGGATTGTGCTGACATCCGTTGGCACCGTTATTGTATTGGGCTCGGAAGTACTATTGACATCGTTTGGATCACTGCCGTGGAAGAACTCAACAACGTTTGAGTAATTGTCGCTATCCTGGTCATTCTCTGCATCGTTTGAATCGGAAGGATCAAAACCGTGACTATACTCCCAGTCATCCGGCATACCGTCGTCATCGCTATCGGCGTCATTCGGATCGGCGCCGGCATTGTATTCCTGTAAATTAGTCAAGCCGTCCAGGTCAACATCACTCTCGGCATCGGTATCATCAAGAGGATCTAATCCATTATCGTTCTCCCAGTTATCCGGTATACCGTCACTATCTGTGTCCGTCTTCCTCGGATTCAAACCATTGGTAAGCTCCCAGTCATCTGTCAGACCGTCACCGTCAGTATCATCATCGTTAGGATCAAGACCATTGCGGTACTCTTCGAGATTGTTCAGATTATCACTGTCCTGGTCACCATTTGAATCGCTAATCCCCGTACTTGCCCAATGCAACAACTCCCATGGATCGGGAAGAAAGTCGGAATCCAAATCAGCACTTACCTGGGCAGCTTCGGCAGTATTGCCGTAGGCCCCGAGATTGATTCTGGTATTATTGGGATCACTCGGTTCATTTGAGTAATCAGAGTTAGGATCACCGACGTCTATACATAGCGAATAACTCTCAAGATGATAGTCACCGCCATCGGAGTCCTCGAAATACGGGAAATAACTAAAATTGCCTACTCCATCATTGCTGTCCTGAATGCAGGAATAAGTGGCATTGCAATCGTACAATTCATTTGAGCCATTGTCCCAGATAATGCAGTTAATAATCGTTCCCGTCGAGTTCTCTACTCCGTAATTGCCGTTTTCAACAATAGTACAGCTTTCTATCGTTGGTGAGCCTCCAGATATTCCGGTCCCTTCGTTTCCTGAAATTACACAGTTCCCTATAATCGGTGAAGATGAGGCACATCTAACACCGTAAGACGTGTTCTCTCTTATCACACAATAAGTGATAACCGGATTGGAGGGTCCGGAGCAGTAAATGCCCGATGCGCCCCCCTGAATTGTAAAACCTGTAAGAACCGAAACAGCGTCTTCTGAGCAATTCAAATACACAACAGTTGATGTCCCGTCATTCGAATCGTTTGGATCATTTGCATCGATGATGGTTGCGGCCACAGTATTAGAATCTTCCGGGTCGGTACTGGTTAGTTGTATTACCCTGCCACGGAAGTTGATAGATTCATAGTAAGTTCCCTCTGCCACGACTATCTCGTCACCATCCAAGGACGCATCTATAGCGTCCTGGATCGAAGTGAACGCATCAGTCCATGAAAAGCCACTTGCTGTTCCGTTGGCATCAATATCAACATACCAGATAACAGGGCCCTCGTCGGAACCCATATCGGCATCTTCACCCCTGACTCGGATTTCGCCGTCAATGTCAACTTCTCCCGTGTAATTCGGATCGGCATTCGGATCGCCCGCGTTGATACATGGAGAATTAAAATCAAGCCGAAAATCCTCATTGACGTCGGTTACATTCGGTCCCCAGTTATGAATGGCCACTCCTGGAGTAGAATTCGCACCCAGAGGATCGTTAAGAAATGTTACTATGTCGCTTGTTGTGTTTGCATCCGTCACTGTTCGTGCCAAACCATCATCATCATACTCTATAACATCATTGATGTCGTACAAATTGGCGTCGGCTACTTTTATGGTCGTAGTTGTGCCATTGCCATAAGTTGTATCCACAAAATCCGGTACGTGAATAAAGTTCGGAGCGTCTGTGATATTTCCGATACCATTGGCTTCGGCCACATTTTCAATACATGAATAGGTGGCTTCAGATCCAACTAATTCGTTTGTATGACCCCAGAAAATGGAATTGCTGATCTCCGGTGATGCCGAACCTGCGTAATATAAACCATACGTTGTATTCCCGAAAACTGTCGTATTTCGGACCCTGACAGTTTGTGTAACTCCCGATAATACGATTCCGTAGAACGCATTGTCGTACACAAGGTTGTTTCTAATATCTGCCGCTGAAGCATTAACGACGAGTATTCCGATCTGTCCGTTGTTGATAACTTTACAATTCGTGATAACAGGAGATGACGAATTAACAAAAGCTCCGTAATAGTTATTCCTTGTGAGGACACATTTACTTATAATCGGACTGGAAGAGGAAACGCATTCGATCCCCCGACTGGAAGCGTTTCGTATTGTAAATCCTGTAAGTATCGAGTTGGCATCTTCGCCCGAATTAAACAGTACCGCACGAGTGGCATAATTAGCATCTATAATAGTCGATTCAACTACGGACCAGTCATCAGGATTAGTGCTGGAAAGTGTTACAGACATGTCATTGAAATCAATGCTTTCGTAATATGTACCCGGCGAAACCACAATAGTATCACCGTCAATACTCCAGTCAATCGCCCTCTGTATTGAACTTGCAACGCTGGGGACTTTTATTGTTGTGATTGAAGGCAGATCATTGACATCATTTGGATTGCTGTTGTGGACATACTCACTAACATTAGAATAACCGTCACTATCCTGATCTTCATCAGCGTCATTGGGATCACAGGGATCATAACTACGCGCGATTTCCCAGCCGTCAGACATGCCGTCGCTATCGCTGTCACTACTATTTGGATTGAGTCCCGCAGCATATTCTGCCGCATTACTAACACTATCCATATCCGCATCTCTTGTACCATCATAGTAATAATTGGGATATAGCCCATAACCAACTTCCCAACCATCAGGCATACCGTCATCGTCAGTGTCCGAATCCCCTGGATCGCAGACGTTCTGATACTCACCAAGGTTGCTTAAGCCATCACTGTCAGGATCACCAGTTGCATCACTATCATCAAGTGGATCAAGACCATAGTCGTCCTCCCAGCCGTCCGGCATTCCGTCATCGTCACTATCAGCATCGCCTGGGTCAGTTCCAGCTTGATACTCTTCGAGGTTCGTGAGTTCATCTCCGTCACCGTCCAGTCCTGCGTTATTGGAATCGAATGGATCAAAGCCGTACACTAATTCCCAGTCATCAGGCATACCATCACCATCGGAGTCGTACCCGTATTCGTAAGTGCCCAGATCAGCATAATTGGGGCTACCGGTTCCGGTATTGTTGACATCATTAACGTCGATACGACTATGACCAAGTATATCGGTTGATGGAGCAACATCACCATTGGCCGCATCTACACAAGGGCTTTCCGGCATCAATCGTAAGCCATCATCGATTGTCCAAAAAACACCATCCGAACCTGCGGGCGTATTCGTATCGATAAAACAAGGATCGGTATCTATATTGCCGCCGCCATCAGTACCGAAGTTGGGGTCCCAGCCGCCGCCACTGCCTCCACAGCCCTCTATATCACAGTAGCTGAAAGTCGGATCCGATGAGTCGTTGTAAACCTCGTCACCGGAGACATCTGAGGTATTGTCCCAAAAGATACAGTTCGTCAGCTTCGGATCAGAAGAGTCAAAATTGGAAATACCACCGCCGTAATCGGCGTGGTTGTCATAGAAAGTACAGTTGGTTATTATTGGGAACGAAGAGAAAAAATTATCAATTGCTCCTCCATAACCACTAGTTGTGGGATTTTCACAGACATTACTTACGAAAACACAATTCGTTATCGTTACAAAACTGCTGTAACTATCAATGGCACCACCGTACGATAAAGCAGTATTGTTCGCAAAAATACAGTTCAATAACACCACATAGGCATTATCATTGGCTATAGCGCCACCGTATTTTGCGTTGTTAGTGGTAAAAAGGCAGTTACTTACTGTCACCGAACAGAAGTTGTTATACATCCCGCCACCACTGGTTGGACAGTTGCCGTCAGTGATAACGAAACCATCCAGAATAGCACCGTCAGCACCTATAACAACAGTCCGTGTATTATCGCTGGTGTCATTTGGCTCGTTTATATCACCACTAAGGACTGTCTGATATGTAGTCCAGTTCCGCTGGAAGCGATTTGATTCTGTACCGGCAAAGCCACCATAAATCCCTACGCCTTCGGAAAGCTCAAAGGAAATCCATGTGTTGCTGTCAGAGGTCGGTTTATATATTCCGTCGGCGACCCATATTTCATCACCGGCATTGGTGTCCGCCAGTGCGTCCTGCAGGTCGTTAAAAGCGTTTGACCAGGACGTACCATCGTCGCTGCCGGTGGCATCAATATCAACGAAAATGACGGTCGGCGATTCATACGCACCAAGGTCAGCATAATTGGGATCGCCTGAACCGGTATTTGAAACATAAGGGAAATCATTCCTGGATCGCCCGATTATGTCCTTGGAAAGGGCATCACTACCCTTAGCGGCGTCCACTATCGCACTGTCTGTATAAAGCTGCAAACCGTCGTCAATGGTACCGTATATGCCGTCGGTGCCAGAGGGATTATTGGGATCGGTAAAGTTTGGATCAACATCAACATTGCCAGTACCATTTGTTCCAAAGTTCGGGTCCCAACTACCGCTGCCACCACTTCCCTTAACATCACAGTAGATAAAATTCGGATCTGCTGAACCGCTGTTATAGACATCATCACCGTCACTGTTTGCATCGTTACCCCATATGATGCAGTTTATGAGTAACGGTGAACTATCGGAATCATTGTAAATTCCTCCGCCATCACCGCCGGCATGGTTACCGGCAAGCGTACAGTTGATAAAAGAAGGTGAAGAATTGATGTCATATATTGCGCCACCATCCTGCGTAGCTGTGTTCTTGCCGATGACACAATTTTTGAACGTCGGCGAAGAATTAACATTATAGATTGCACCGCCATTGTTGGCATCGTTCTCTATAAAGAAACAGTTGGTAACTGTCGGAGAGGCCCCGTTGCTATCGAATATTCCCGCGCCCTGATATATACCGCTGCCGTTTGACTTTATAACGCAGTTACTGATAGTTGGAGATGCATCATTGCAATAAATACCAAGGTCACCACCGGTAATAACGAAACCTTTGAGGATCGAGTTGGAATCCTCGGAATCCTGGAATGTTACGACATATTCGCTCGGATCATTGGCGTCATTCGTAGTAAGGGCGATTACCGTCCAGTCATTGGGATCTGTACTGGTTACGGTTATGGCCTTTCCGATAAAGTCAATGAGTTCATAATAAGTGCCAGACGAGACAATGATCGTATCGCCGTCAATCGAGGCATCTATCGCCCGCTGAATAGAGTTTACATCAGAAGGCACATAAATTGTGATCGGGAAATTGGCGTCTGGAATCTTTGTATCATCATTTGGATCACTCTCATGTAAATATTCGGACAAATTATTGTAGCCGTCACTGTCGATATCCTCGTCTGCATCGGCGCAGTTGGAGTCGCTAAGACCATACAAACTCTCCCATGCTCCGGGCAGACCGTCATTGTCCAGGTCTTCGCTGTTTACATCGATTATGCACGTGTCGGTATCGGTCAAAGTGTCGTTATCAGTCACTCGCAACTTGGCTGTATAGATGCCAATACTTTCATATACGTGCGTGGTTTTACCGTCAAACGTACCATCCGGATAGTAGCTGGATGTCTCATAGTAATCATACGAGCCGTTGTCAGTAAAATCCCATTCGTACTTGGTGATAGAACCCGGCGATACATCAGTAGAGTAGCTTGCATCGAGCGTTACGGTTTTACCCGGCCATACATAGTTCGGCTCAACTACAAGAACCGCACTGGGAGCACATGCATATACGTCCTCGGCAGCTATAAACGATAAACTTATTACGAAAATAGCGGTAAGAATCCGTGCCTTCATCTCCATTCTCCTTCTTATTTAGAGTTGTAGCGACTTAGCCATCTGCGGGCATATCTCGTGCCTGAACAGGATGGATAATCTCTTAATAACTGCTCGTAAGCAGACTTGATTTTTGAATCTGATTGAGGTTTTGCAACCGCTCCAGAACTTCTAAGCTTCTCGTAGTTACGACCGATCATAAACAGGGCATTCCAGGCCGTCTCAAAATTAGGGTGTTCATCTACGATTTTTTTGTAACACCTGATAGAATCTCTGTGGCGTCCTACTTTTCGGTAACAATCACCGGCAGAACGTAACGCTTTTGGAACGATGTCGGCATTGGGAAATTGTGCGATTACTCTCTCAAATATCGTTGCGGCCTTCTGAAAACAATCATTCGACTCATAAGCTATGTTCTCATTGTCCAGTCGATAGGCCCTTTCATGGTAGTACTCGGCGATCCTATAGACTGCGAAAGACAGGTATGGATGATCGGTAAAATCAGCAGTCATATTGTCAACCGCCGAAATGACACCATTGTCCTGGCCGGACTCTATCAACGAAAAAATGTCCAGTTTGCGAACGTCCAACGGCGAATCGGCGGCTTGTGGACTGTTCGGACAGGCTTGCTCTATACGCCGGTAGATGCCTTTAGCATCATTAAACTGCTTCGCTTTCTCGTAAGTATCTGCAATTTCATAAAGCATATTGGGCAGTTTCGCATGTGTTGAAAAATCAGTAACCAATTTGTCAACTGCTGCCTGGGCCGCTGTCTGGTCCCCGGGGACAATATTCGATATTACCACTCCCTTCTGAGCTTTTATCGCATGTTCATTCTGTGGCCAATAGTCTACTACGTACTGGTGCCATTGACGCGCTATTTCATATTGACCGGCCTTGTGGTAGTCATCCGCTACATCGTCCACTGCTTTGGCTACGTGTGTACTGTCTGCAAAACTAGTCAGCAGCTTATTCATGGCTGCTTGTGCACCAATTTCGTCTCCCATTAGGATGCTTGCTCGCACTACTCCGGCCTGTGCTTCGGGCGCATGGTCGGCATCCGGCCACTGGTCCACGATATACTGGCTACACTGGCGAGCCTTTTGAAAATTCCTTATCTCACGATAAGCATCGGCCACATGGTCAACCGCATTTGCAATACCGGTCCGATCAGAATATTTTGCCAATAATTCCTGATATGCCGTATCCGCTTCAGTCTGCTTTCCCATGGTAACGTATATAACGGCAAGCCCTTCCTGAGCAGCAAAGGCCTCAACAGAATTTGAATCAGCGGCAATAATCGCCTTGTAA
>SDBT01000685.1_pt1 | contig 54679 bp, 89 predicted proteins | sample 2277101 | NCBI WGS metagenome assembly SDBT01 (sample SAMN10404973, study PRJNA504765) | marine sediment metagenome | isolation source: marine sediment core GS10_PC15, 103 cmbsf | place: Arctic Ocean: Southern Knipovich Ridge | collected 2010 | reverse complement strand
GGAAAATCTTAAACAATATATTGATATACATAAAGGAAAGATAGCCTTTGTATTAGGCAGTGGACCTTCTCTTAGAAATTTGAATACTGATATGTTGAAACCTCATATTACTATTGCTGTGAACGAAGCTATATTAAAGGTTCCTCTTGCCAATTATTTTGTATGCTGTGATTGGGGTATGCCTTTGTTAAAAGCTTGGTTAGTAGCCAAGCAATCTAAATGTAAATTGATTCTTCATAATGTTGATGTTGGTTTTAGTTATCTCGATAATCAAACTGGGGTTAAAGCATTAGATGGTATTTCTCCGGAACGTATTTCTTATTTTGATTTTAAAAAGGATTTTGATATTATTATGGATAAGGAGTCAGGGAGATTGCTTAGAGGTTCTTCTTCTGTTCATTCAGCTGTTCATTTTGCTTTTTTATTAGGTTGTTTACCTATTGTTTTATTAGGTTGTGATTGTAAATATATAAAAGGTAATTATCATTTTCATGATTTTCCTAATCAACCAGACGGTGGTTACATTAAACCAGAATTTGAAAAAATAAAACCACCGTATTGTTTTGATGTTCCTAGGTTTGATGATACCGATGGTATTTTAATAGGACATGTGATTTGTTGGGAAAACATAAGGGAGCAGAATCCGGATGTTGATATAATAGATGCCTCGGAAGGCAATCTTAATTGTTTTCGTCAAGCGACGTTAAAGGAGATATTAAAATGAGTATTTTTATAATAGCAGAAATTGGAATCAATCATAATGGAGATATGAACATAGCAAAAAAATTGATTGATTTGGCTGCCAACGCTGGATGTGATGCAGTAAAATTCCAAAAAAGAACCATTGATGAAATTTATACACAGGAATTTCTGGATTCTCCTCGCACAAGTCCTTGGGGTAATACTCAACGTGCTCAAAAGGAAGGTCTTGAATTTGGAAAGGATGAATATAATGAAGTCGATGGTTATTGTAAAAGAAGAAATATAGAATGGTTTGCTTCTGCTTGGGATATCCCAAGCCAAAAGTTTCTTCGTCAATTTGATTTGAAATATAATAAGATTGCTTCCGCCATGATGGTTTATAAAAATTTATTGGAAGAAATTGCTTTGGAAGGAATATATACCTTTATTTCTACTGGTATGTGTGCTTTGAAAGATATAGAAATGGCTGTGAATATTTTTAGGTCGCTTGGATGTCCTTTTGAATTGATGCATTGTGTTTCTACTTATCCAATGAATCCTGTAGATGCCAATCTAAATTGCATACAGACATTGAGAAATAAATTTCATTGTGATGTAGGATATAGTGGACACGAAGTTGGATTGTCTGTATCTTATGCTGCTGCTGCTTTAGGAGCTTCTTCTATTGAGAGACATATTACTTTGGATAGAGCTATGTATGGTTCCGACCAGGCTGCTTCTGTAGGACCTGCTGGGTTATGCGAATTAGTAGGTGCTATAAGAAAAATTGAAGTATCTTTAGGTGATGGGGTAAAGGTTATAACTAAAGAGGAATTAGAAATTGCTAAAAAACTTAGGAGTCATTTATCATGAAGAATTTATTCTCAGTGGAAGACAAGGTTGTTTTGATAACAGGAGGTGCCGGTGGTATAGGTTCAGCTTTGGTAAGAGGTTTTATAGAAGCCAAGGCATTGGTAGGAGTTTTTGATATAAAAGAATATCATAACAAAGATTGTCATTACACAGCAGTCGACCTATCTAAGCCAATAAATATAGATATAGCATTTGAGAAATTTATAAGAGAATTCAAACGGATAGATGTTCTTATAAATTGTGCTGCTATCACAGCCCCGTCTATCGATTTAGATTATCCTGCTGCTTTATGGGATAAGACAATGAGGATAAATCTTGATATGGTTTTCACTTTATGTAAATTAGCAGGACTCCAAATGATTGAACAAGGAAATGGAGGGAGTATTATAAACTTCACCAGTATAAATGCAGTCCAAGCTATGTCTAACAATCCTGCTTATGCTGCTGCTAAAAGTGGTGTTCGTCAACTTACAAAATCTTTTGCTTATGATTGGGGTAAATACGGTATTCGAGTAAATAATATAGGACCTGGTTATACCGAAACTCCAATGAACCAAAAGAGTCTTAATAATAAAAAGGCCTATAATTTGAGAGCTTCTAATACGATGCTTGGTAGATGGGCTAAGCCTGAGGAAATGGTATGTCCGGTTATCTTTTTAGCTTCTGATGCCTCCAGTTACGTTACTGGAACAGATTTATGGATAGACGGGGGATGGCTTTCTAAAGGAATTTAGAAATGATTACTAATAAAATATATGCTGTTATTCCAGCAAGATACGGTTCTAAAGAAATACCGGATAAGAACATCCAGGTAGTAAAAGGCAAGCCGTTGTTTGCCCATAGTATAATATCTGCAAAATCCATCTCAGAGATTGATAGAACAATAGTGACAACTGATTCTACATTATATAAAGAAATAGCTAAAAAATATGGTGCAGAAGTTCCTTTTCTTAGACCCAAAGCAATTTCTGGAGATGATAGTTGTGATATAGATTGGGCTCTTCATTTACTGCATTGGTTAGAAAAGAATGAAGGAGTATTACCTAAGTATCTAGTACACCTTCGGCCTACCTCTCCCTTACGAGAATCAAAATATATTAGCCAAGCCATTCAATGTATAAAAAAACATCCCGAAGCGACTGCTCTCCGTTCTGTTGTTAAGATGAATCAATCAGTCTATAAATGTTTTGAAATAGAAAATGGAATATTGAAAACAGTAGGTTCCAATTCCTTTGATTTGGATGAAGCTAATTTACCTCGTCATCTTTATCCTGCTATATATGATGCTAATGGTTATGTCGATATTTTGAAAACATCTCATATTCTTAATACAGGTAAGATTCATGGAGATAAAGTTTTGTCCTTTTTAGTTCCTGAAATAACAGACATAGATACAATGAAAGATTTGGAGCATGCCAGATATGAATAAGTATTTAGAGACAATATATTTTAGAGATGAGAAAAAAGAAAATGATTATCCTCAAAAACTTTGTGATTATCTAATCGAAAATTATATAGGTCATTCTAAAAATAAAAAAAAGCTATTGGATATTGGATGTGGTAAAGGAAACCATCTTATAGGATTTGCTAGAAGAGGTTTTGATGTACGGGGATTAGATTTGAGACCTGAATGTGTAGAAGCCACTGATTACGAAGTTCGTCTTTGTAATATTGAAAAAGATTCTTTTCCTTTTGGAGATAATAGGTTTGATGTGATATTTTCAAAGTCAGTTTTAGAGCATACGGTTAATTCGGATAATTTTCTTTCGGAGTCTTTAAGAGTATTAAAAAGAGGTGGTATAGCTATTCTAATGACTCCTGATTGGAATACACAGCATGAAATATTTTGGGATGATTATACTCATGTTAAAGCCTGGACTCGAAAATCTTTACAAAATGCAATGAGGATAAATGGTTTTGATGAGGTAGAAAGTATTTTATTTCGACAGCTTCCTATTTTATGGAAGTATCCTTGCCTTAAGATTCTTTGCTATTTAACTTCGCTGCTACCTCATTCTTTGAAATGGAAAGGTAAAGAAGAAAAGTTTGATAATAAATGGATTAGGTTTTCAAAAGAAAAAATGATATTAGCTATAGGAAAAAAGAAATGATTAACATACGACATATTGGAATAGTGGTTAAAGATATACAAGCATCTATAGATTTTTATCTATCACTAGGTTTTATTAAAGGATACTGTCGGCATGAAGCTACTGCTTTTATCGACCACATATCCGCCCAGCAAAATATAAATTTAATAACCTATAGACTTACTGCTCCAAATGGTGATATGATAGAGTTATTGGATTATGGATGTGATACTGAGATAAAACAAAATACTTTATTTGATACTGGTATAGCTCATTTTGCTATAACTGTAATTGATGTAGATGCTCTTTATCAAAGAGGGATTAAAAATGAAATACTGTTTGTTTCACCTCCAAAGGTATCTCCAGATGGTTATGCTAAGGTAGCTTTTTGTCGAGCACCAGAAGGAACATTTATAGAATTAGTTGAGGTATTATAAAATGAATTCTTTTATCATAGTTAGCTATTATACATTAAAGACTTTATATGAAGAGAAGGCTAGGAAGTTTATAAAGTCCTTGAAGAAATATAATATACCTTATTATGTAGAAGCTATAGATAATTTGGGTGACTGGTATAAAAACACAGGTTACAAACCAACCTTTTTAAAAAGGATGCTAAAGAAATTTCCTGAGGAGAATATAGTATGGGTAGATTGTGATGCGTTGTTTTTTGCCCATCCTGATTTGTTTAGAACATTGGATTGTGATATAGGAGTATATGTATTCGATACAGCTTTACACAAAAAGGGAAGAACAAAAAAGGAGGTATTAAGTGGTACCATTTTTTTAAGAAACAATGAAGAGGTTTGTAATTTGGTTGATAGTTGGGAACAAGAATGTAAAAAGAATCCTAATGTTTGGGACCAAAAATCCTTAGAGAAGATTTTGCAAAATAAATTCTATACTTTACCGAAGGAGTATTGTACCATCTTCGATGTTATGAAACGAGTTGTTAAGAATCCTATTATAGTTCATTATCAAGCCAGTAGACAAGTAAGAAAAAATAAGGGGAGATTAACATGAAATCGGAAGTGTCCCGGGTCCTTTCCAAAAGCTATTGCCGGCTTCAAACTCCAGGACACTTCCTTATTTAGAACAATTATGAAGGCAAGTTTTGATGTGGCATGATTTGCAATCTATATTTTTATTTACAGTACGATGTAGAGTTTTACAAAATACTGGAAAATACAAATCCTTTCTTTTTTTTATTCTTATCTGGCATATGAGTACAAATAAGGTTATTCCTAGTAAAAACAAAATTCTTATTTCCATAATATTCTCCGTTATATGTGACTATAACATTTTTCCAAGCCAACCATAGTATTTTCAAGCCAGCATGTTTTACAATATATCATTTGTATTTTTTTCCCCCTTTGTCTTACCCCAAAGATATCACGATACCAATCCCATTTCCATACTGTTGAGATGGTATGTCCTTTGAGACGACATACTATTATATCTACATAGGTTTTTTTATAAGCATATTTTTTCTTTTTCTTTTTTCTTCTAAATAGATTCATTGTGCATACCCACTATATTCATAATTCAATTACTTTTCCTATTTGAAATGCTATTTCATGAGTGACTATAATGAGTTGTATTTTGAACTCTTTAGATAATTCCTCCAAAAGTATTCTTACTTTTTCTCTGTTTTGTGTATCTAAATTTCTAAAAGGTTCATCCATTATCATTATTCTTCTTAGGGTAGGTTTGTTCAATATGATGTTAGATAGTCTTAAAGCAAAAGCTGCCATATCTACTACCCCTCCACTATCGGAATCTAAAACATTTTCTATTTCATGTCCGTCTTTTAGAAAAACTAATCTGGCCTCTGTTTTACCCCTCTTTCTTTTAAAGTTTATTTTGAAACCATAAGCATTTCCAAATACTGCTTCTAAACATTTACTAACTACCCCTCCTATTCTTTTATGGGCTTGTTGTTGAACCATTTGAGCCACTTGTTGCGTGATGATTTGTGCTTTTTTCGTACGCCACAGTTCTTTTTTAGCCCCTTCGAGTTCTTTTTTCTCTTCCTTGTATTGTTTCTTAGCGGAACGCAAATCGCTGAGCAATGAATTAACCTTTTTTCTAACTGTTATTGTATTCATTAATCAACCTCAGTTAATCTATGAAAATAAGATTCTAATTGTTGTAAAGAAAATTGACTCCAGAAAATTATATTATAATTTCCATTTGACCTGCAAACAAAATAGCTAAGTAATCTCCAATGCCTTACAAAATCTTTTAATACATATTTTTTTCCGAAATGTCTCATTATAATTTATCACTCCATTTTTCTTCAAATTTTTCTTTCTCTTTTATAAAAGCAATTTTAGCCTCTTGTCTTTGTTTTTTTAGAAGTTGTGCTTTCTTCACAGCGGCTTTTAGAGTAGAACAATCAAAATCGTTTTTAAGTTGTTTTATTATTTGTCCTAAAACCCCGGCGGCCCTATCTGCCGCCCGACCAAATTGTTCTAATTTCTTTTTTAATTCTATATAGTCTTTTAACACGCTCATTAGAGTCCCATTGCCTCCATTATAATATTGCATATTGTTTTCTTTATTCTATTCTTTTTTAAATAACGAACCATCACATCAGAGAAATCCATATCGATACCATCTAGTTTTTCAAGTTCTTGTATAAGTGTTCTCATATCTGGAGCTTCCTTAATATCTGTAGTACTACCAAGTATCAAATGTTTATCTTTGGAGGTATCTAAATAGTAAGGTGCTACCTTTTCTGATTCTAATAACAAACCTATTTGAGGTTCATAATCTAATTGGTCACTTTTTCTTCTCATTAAAGACCCACAATTGAATACGGTAGTACCACCATTTGTTTGCATTTGAAATCCTTGGTGGTTGTCTCCATATACCACCATATTATACCCTAATAGATTTAGTTCATTCGTATAGAGATAATCTTTTTCGGATGCTTTATAATAATCCTTACCTTTTATGCAACGGTATTTATGAACAATTGCTATTTGAAGAAATTTACTTTGAAAAGAGATAGGAGTTATTTTTTTACCGTAAGGAAAACCATATAATGTTAATTGTGAATTGGATATGTTTACCAAATCCGTTGATAGGTCTATTATCTTACCGGCTTCTACCAAAGTCCAGTAAGCACTCTTTTTAATATCTTCGTAATTATGTAAGGGTAAATCATGTTGGCCTGGAATAGCATACATATGAGGTAGGTGTTCTAAGGCAAAGTTAATTACCTCGGGAGGACTGTACCACGTATTGAATATATCACCAGCTGCTATGACAGGACAATCATATTTTTCTTGTAGTGCTTTCACTTCTGCTATAGGTCTTAACATAGCTTTAAACCAATTAGGTTCGGCCGACCTCCAAACAGGTGGATTAAGAGAAAGATGTATATCCGCTAAAAAGATAGCTAAGACTTTTTCTTTGTTCCGCATAGTGGGCACCGGATGCCTGCGATTTTCTCTAATGCCTTTTTGCATTTTTCTAACTGTATTTCTGCCTGACATTTTTTCTCCTTATGTTCTTTAAAAACATCGATTAATGACTGCAAAACTTCGTATTGCCCATCATCAAGTATTCTTTGGTATTGAGCACCTTTAATCATCGCTTTTTCGCTATCTAGCCTCAATTTTGATACGTTTTTCAGTGTTTTCTTATACTTACTAGCCTGTTCCAACATATCTTGTATTGTAGAGCATTGTGCTACTTTCTCTATATAATAGGATTTTGCATTTTCTACTGCTTTCAAATCGGAATCTATTTCTTTAACATAAGCAAGTTCTTTCCGTTGCAATCTGTTTTCTTTTAATCGTTCTTTAATAACATCAATGATAACACGAGATTTATATAAGGCAGAGGTTATATTAGATAAAGTGGTATCTATTATATCTAAATTGACAATTGCATTTAATTGACGGGAAACCTCACCAGGTGTTTTACAAAACCAAAAAGGGGCTTCGTGCTGTCCTTGAAAATTGATATCCGAAAGATTTATAATATTTTGTATTTCTGTTGGAACCGTACTACCAAATGCTTTGAATTCTTTTCTCTTCTTCCAACCTTTTTTCATCAGCCTATATACATTTACACCTTTATCTTTGACCCGTGTGATTGTATAATCATCTACGGTAATACGCACGGCTGCCTTATTTGCATCCCAGTTAATAACTGAATCACCGGCTGGTCTATTTTTAGCTACCCATTTTATAGACCTAAGGAGAGTACTTTTACCTACGGCATTAGCACCAATAATTATATTGACGAAAGGACTAAGAACAATGTCCTTCTTTTTGTAGCACTTAAAATTTCTCAGTTCTATTTTGCTTATCATTTTGTATAGCCTCATATACTTCTTTTCGATGAACGGCAATATCTCTAGGGGCTGATATTCCTATACGAACTTTATTTCCTCGTATATCAACGATTTTGATTTCAATGTCATCACCTATCATTATTATTTCCTGTACTTCTCGACTCAATACTAGCATTACGAACTCCTTTTCTTTTTTCGTTTTTTCTTTTTTCGTTTTTTTCTTTTCAAAGATATATTCAATATGTCAGCCAATTCTACGAGATTGTCTGTTCCATATATATATTTTCTAATATTATCGATTCCTTGCACGGCAGTCAATGCATAATCAGCATATCCTAAATTATCAAAAGGAACCATTCTTGCTACTATGTCAGCTCTTGTCTGTTCTTCTATTAGGCTTAATAATTTTTTTGCTTGTGATTTTTTTATACTATTTGGAAATAACATGAAAACCTCTTGCTATTTTTTTAATATGAATTGGTTTTACCTTTGTTAGAAAACTATCTAAAGTACAACCAAATATATGCATCTGCATCTTACCATATTCTTCAAGTATATAATGAAGATGAAAACATGGGATGAGGAATCTAACTCCTTGGTCTTTCAATTGATTATACAAAAGAATAGGCATCAAAACGATAGCCTTTTTCCTATCTCTTTTCACTATCAATAACCAAGTCATAGAATTTGAACGTTTATAATCGGCGTAGGCTTGTGAACAAAACTTTTCGTATTGACAAGGTTTAGCATTAGCATGGGTAGATGGTTCCATTAAATCGGCAAAGGTGCTTTTGGAGTACCCTCTTTTCAATTCAATGGTGCATACATCTATGAACGGTTGACCTATTGGATTGATAGCTTGGATGTCTCCGTACTGACCAAAGCATTCTTTATGTTTTTTGCTTCTGATGTTTGCCATTGCTCCGCTGCTAGCAGTTCGCCAAAAGATATCTTCATTTTTATTATTAGTCCACCATAGACTTAATTGTTTACAAACCTGTCTTTCAAAGCTATTGCCTTTGTTCTTACCCATTATTTTTCTTTCTCCGTTTCCATGTAGTATAAGCAACAATTGATGTAATAACTAATATCCATGTCAATGGTCCTAATGCGAGACATAATAACAACACAGATATATCTAATCCACTTCTTACACTTCTTTTATATAAGAGTAAATCAAATATCAATCCTGCTATATATCCAAGCAATCCAATGACCAACCAACTATATATAAAAAGTTCCAAGTTCATAATAATCCTTTCTTCTTATATATCTTATTCCTAATGGATTTCATTCCCAGTTCTTTTGTTACCGCTTCCCATCCTGCCTTTGTTATTTTATCTTTCTGTAGATAAGGATTCATAGTACCTTTGAAAGGCAGTGCTACCAATGGATGATTTATATCTATAAATTCTTCCTTTTGCTTTTCTATTTTTTGAAATGCTTTAGTCGTTTCTTTCAATTCACCTATTAAATATTTTATAATAGTCTTCTCTCCAACACCTTTTATACCTGCTACCTCGTCTGTATTGCATCCGGCTATACATTTTACTGCTATCCATTGGGCTGGAATAATTTCGTATTGTTTTTTGAAGCCTTGAAGAGTAAGTATTTTATTTTTTTGTGGATTATAAAAAACAACCTTGGGACTTATAAGTTGGTATAAATCTTTATCAGAGGATATTATAATAGCTTCGTCCATCATAGGAAGATTAATACAAATAGAGGCTATTATATCATCACTTTCATATCCTTTTTGTACGAATATATTTTTGAAGCCTATTCGATGAAGATACTTTCTCCTAAGTTTTTTCATTTGGTATCTAAATTCTTTTTCAAATTGTATTTCCTTATCAGTCAAATCTTTATACCTATTTTTCCTTTGTCGTTTATATGCTGGATATATTTCTTCTCTCTTGTTTGTTTTACTATCCCAGCAAAAGACTATATAAGGAGTATCAAATTGTTCTTGAAAAGAGATAACAGTTTTTAGGAAGCCATATATAACCCCTGTAGGTTTATTTTCGTAGCTTAAACCTCCCGTAGTATGTTTGGTTCTATGACAAAGATAATTGCAATCGAGTATAAGCCATTTTCTACGCATCGATTTTTTCTCGCATTACAAGTTCTATCGGTATAACTATTACACTATGAGCAAGTTCTCTTAAATCGCCAGTTAGTAAATTAACGAAGACAATTACTTTATCTTCTTCTTCATCTTCATATTCTGTTTTTATATAATATGAAGATGAATATTTGAAAGTACCACCAATCGGTATCTTACTTATTGGTACAGACGTGTCTTTATTTTCTTCTATTGTGATTCCCATTTTTCTTTCCTTTCTAAGTTTTATTTTTCGTTTTTTATTTATATTTCTTTTTTCTCTTTATAATACAAGCCTCTTCAATTTCATTCCAAACATCGCCTACAATACTTTTTAAATCCTTTTCCATACATTGTGTTTCTATAAGGTTAATTAGTTTTTGTCTTGAATCTGAAAATTCAAAATCTTTTGCTATAATTATATTGCCTTTTTTCTTCCAATAACCCTCATCAATTAAATAATCTATACAGGAACCAATATCATCTATTCCGAATGAATGATAGATAGGTATAATTACAGTTCGTTCTCGTCCAGTAATTCGATTTTTTTTAACTTGTATTTTACTGTTCACTCCTAACTGTCTTTTTTTACCTCTAACGGTTTTTGTAATTCTATTAAATACACTTGACCACATTTCTAAGGTAGCGTAAAAATGCAAGGCGTGTCCGCCTGACCGAGTCTTTTTTGATTGAAATGGTAATGCGTTCATTCTATCTCTTGTTTGATTTATAATAATTAAAATAGAACCACTACGTTGCAAAGGTCTACCTATTACTTTGCGGAGCATCGCTGAATTCACTTTAGCCTTGCCATCAGTCATTGTACCTTTTCTTTCTTTCCCTGCTCTATAAGCTTTCATATTTTGGTCAAATTTATCCTCTTCCGATTGTGAAGATAAGCTGTCCATAGAATCTAGGATATAAATAAAAGGTTGTCCACTATCAATAGCATCTTTTACATTATAATAAAATTCTTCAATGTCAAAAGAACAATGTTTAGCAGGCCATTCTATTCTACGATGGACTTCTTTACCAAAGAACTTTTTTATATCCATTAAGGCGCCGTCTTCGCCGTTGTCATATATAAATCTATAATTATCAAATTGAGAATTGACAGATGCTTCTGCTAGACAAGTAAGTGATAACCAAGTCTTTCCACTTATAGAATCACCTACGATAAAATAAAATTTACCTTTGGCAAATCCACGAAATGGATTTCCTGTACAAGCTAGATTTAAAAGTGTGCTACCTGTACTGAGAAAATCATTAGGAGACAATCGTTTCTTTTTCTTCTTCTTTTTTAGCAATGCTTTTTTTGTATCACTAGCTTTCATCATCATTGCCTTTTTGGATAAGCTTTTGTACTCTTGTATAGATACCATGGCTAACTTTGCGTATATCATCTCTATTGGTAAATATCGTATGAAGATAGCTATTAAACTTGGTGTTTGTAGTTTCATAACCAGCTTCTAATATTTTTTCAGCAACCATTTTGATAGACATATGGGCACCTGGAGCCATTACTCTTACGATATAATTGTTCAACGAATTAATACTATTTTTAGAATGACGTATGTATTTTGAATTAGTCTCCTTCATCTCACCTAGAATAGTATTTATTTCTTTTTCTATTGTATATAGTTCTCTTTCTGCTGTCTTTTTTCGATTGACCAATTCTTGTAATTTGGTTATCTTTTCTTGTAATATATTAGCTTCAACCATTTTATTACCCTTTCTTTCTTATTTTCAAATGAAAAGGACAGAACAAATTCCTTTTTGTTCTGCCCTCTTATTTAGCGTCCATGCTTTATTTCATCGCACTCGTCCCAAAGTGGGCAGTCTTTACAATCTATATCATCTGTATCTTGACCTAACGTCCCTTCTTGCGGGCATTTTTTTTTGAGGTCTTTTTCTTTGACTTTTTGGAAGTCTTTTTAGAAGTCTTTTTAGAAGTCTTTTTAGAAGTCTTTTTAGATGCTTTTTTCTTTGACTTTTTAGAAGTCTTTTTAGATGCTTTTTTCTTCTTTTTTGATTTAACTTCTTCTTCCTCTTCTTCTTCGTCATCTTCTTCTTCGTCATCTTCTTCTTCGTCATCTTCTTCTTCGTCATCTTCTTCTTCGTCATCTTCTTCTTCGTCATCTTCTTCTTCGTCATCTTCTTCGTCGTCATCTTCTTCGTCGTCATCTTCTTCGTCGTCATCTTTCTCTTCGTCATCTTCTTCGTCGTCATCTTCTTCGTCGTCATCTTTCTCTTCGTCATCTTCTTCTTCGTATTCCTCATCATCTTCTTCAAACTCTTCTTCTTCTTCCTTTTTCTTGCTTTTCTTTTTAGATTTGGATTTGGATTTGGATTTTTTCTCTTCCTCTTCCTCTTCGTCATCATCATCGACATCTTCCAAAAGTAGTTTTTTAAGCTCGTTGGCGGGCTTGATAATAAGTATGTCGTCTAAGCAAACTGCGGCCTCTAAAATCTCTTCATCAAGGTCTTCTTTTCTTGATTTGAAATCAACTCGTTCTACCGAATAACCTCTTCCTTGCCAACCTTTTTCTACTACCATTTTAAGGTAGTTGCCATCAACTGGGTCGCAGAAGTTATCCATATTGTCTTCATCATCTTCATAGGAGCTTTCCATTGCTTCATCAATAGCTTTGCCAAAGTAAGCATGGCTAGTCTCCCATATTTTTACAACACCAGTGTCGTCGCTCTTATCGACAACATTCATAATCATCCTTCTGCTCGTAGCTAGAGCCTTGATGAGAGACTCGTCGGCGTCTGGGTCTTTTTGTAGCTTCGAGATAAAATCACAGATAGGACAAGGTTTTTTCATCGTACGGGATGGACATACTACCCAGTCCTCATTGGGGCCTATATTTCTATGTATATAGAAAGTTCTTTCCCAATACAACTCGCCTTTGTCGGCCATCGGATTACCTTTTCCAGCTTCATAAGGAATAATATCGACCCTTGCGGTCTTCGCCGATTTCAAACCAAAGACTTCTATACCGTCTGGTATTGCAAGGAATGATGGTCCTCTACCTCGAGCAGATTCTCTCCGCCGTTTTGTTGCACCTGCTACACTTTTACTTTTTTTCTTTCTACGCTTCTTTGACATTTTTTTAATCTCCTTTCAAAATAAAATTACAGGTTTCTTTTTTCTTTTTCACTATCAATATACTGCTTAGCTTTATAGAAAGCTATGGTTCCAAATTTGACACAAAAATATACAACGAATGGTATTATAAAAATACCTAAACTAATCTTAAGTTCATTAGCCATTATTATTCCTTTTTCTTTTTGGCTTTTTGTCTACGTTTTTTCTTATATTTATTTGAAAAGTCCTCAACAGTCTCCTTAGAAAATTCATCTGTTTTTGGTGTAGAAAAATAATTTTGTCCAAATAAACTGACCAATCGTTCTAAAGCAGCTTTGCGATGGTCGAGTGTATGCACAGCAGAATAATAGGTACTAACTTTTTTATTAGCTGATATAAGGTCCTCAGTATTTTTATATATAACAGCTTTGGCTTTTGCAAATAGAGGGTGCACACGAATACGATTATCGATTGCTGCTTCGGTAGGTTTTGAATCATCTCCAAAGAATTTTTTTGGAGTCCTTCTAATACGAAGACTTAGCTTAGCTGTTACTATCTTGAGTTCATCTTCTGCTATTGCTAAACAAGCCTTGCATCGCTCTACCTTTTCTTTGGCGTTTGTTAAAAGCTCTGAATATTTGAAATACTTTTTTGGTTGGTCTATCCATTCCTCATCCAATCTATTTATATTAATATCAAAGAAATCAAATTTTAGTTTTTTCTTCTTTATTTTTTACTCCTTTGCTAAATCAATAGCTTGTAGTCTTAATATATTTATTTCCGTTAATTTATTACGATGCTCTCCTGTTGGAGTTAATAAGATAGCCGCAGTAGCAAGTTCTTTATCTCTTATACAGGCATTCAATAAATCATCATAACTATTGAGTTTATTAAAAACTATTTTCAAATGTTTCTCACAAGCCCTTACTTCTACGTTTGCATTATCAATTCGAATGAATGATTTCTTCCAATTCTCTTTGCATTCTTTACAACTCATTTACTTCCTTTCCTTGTACTATATTATCGTCAATTTCGATTATAATTTGAAATAAAAATTAGAATTTTTATCTTTTTATAACTTCCCAGCAGGCTGCTGCTAATCCAGCGTGTTTACTATCATAGAAATGGTCTCGGAAAGCATCTATTATTATATAGGCTTCGTTTGATAACTTGCTACCGGATAGCAAAATAGCTCTAGCATATCCTAAAACTCTCCATCTAATTTGTTCCGGTTCTTCGTTGACCGTTTCCTTTAATATCTTAGCCATATCTGACCAACTTGTTCTTGGATTAAATAAAGCTCGTGCTATAGCTATGCCTTGTATTTCTGCAGTAGTAACTTTTATAGCTTCTATCATAGCTTCTTCATTATCCAATTCAATAATTTGGTCGAGAAGAACAAGGGCTTTGCGAGCAGAACCATCACTATTTTCTATTATTTCATCTATAACATCCTCGGGTATAGATGTTTTTTCTTTATTACAAACATACTTTAATAATTTATACATAGATTTCTTTACCAAAGACCTGACGACAATTTCAGTACATCTAGTTCTTATTGTCTTCTTTAGCTTTTGTGGGTCTGTGGTAGCAAGCATAAAGTAAACATGCTTTGGAGTATCCTCTAACATCTTCAAGAATTCATTTTGAGCATCGCCAGTAAGTTGATGAGCTTCGTCCAATAACCAAACGCGGGTCTTCCCACGAAGGGGTGCTTGATTCATTCGAGTTCGTATCTGACGTATTTCCTCTATCTTACGACAATTTTTTTCTATGAAATCATATTTACTACATTTAATTTCTTTCCTTAATATTCTAGCAAAGGTAGTCTTACCACATCCAGAAGGTCCAGAAAAAAGTATAGCATGAGGTACTTTTTTCTTTCCAATGTAGGTAGTCAGTACATCAACAGAACCTTTTTGTCCTATCATTTGTTTGAGTTTCTTTGGTCGATATTTTTTATACAATTCCATAGTCATCCTCATTCTATTCTTATCATTAAAACTTCTTGTTCTATTAGCAGTTGTCCTAAGCAACAACCTAATAGCATACCGGATACATCTTTTGATAATAATACAGTACCTACCTCAAAAGGCTTAATTTGGTCAATAGTAATTTTATTTTCAATATCATCTCCATATTGTTTTTGCATAGCAGATATGATACATCTTTTCATTTCCTCTTCTGTGACTTCCATTTCCATTACAAATTTCACGGTCTAGGCTCTCCCATTTTTTCGGAATTACGTTCTTGAAAGTCTCTAAAATCTTCTATCGATTTTGTAACGGCTGCTTTTTGGTCGAGATTATCCAACACCATGTTATAGCAACATAAAGCTATAAGTGCCTTACGGTCTTTTGCTCTGAATATAAAGAGCGGCTCATCGTCTGGTATGGCAATTTCACCATCACGTTTTACTATTTGATTGTTTTTGATTTTGTATTTTCTCTCATTCATATTTTCACCTCTTTCTTTTCATACCAGCTTTTGCCTATAGGGGCAACTTCAGCTTCAATTTTAAGTGGTATATTTATCCACTTCCAATATTTACGAATATCAATAGTCATTACCTGTCGACATATTTCTAAATAGTTTCTCAACTCTTTTCTATAAATATCTCCTACTATACTATCGTGGATTTGACCAATAATCAAAGATTTCATTTTATATTTTTTTAATAATTTTTGAATGCGTATTAGAGACCATAACAAAAAGTGAAAGGCAGTTCCTTGTGCTGGGTAATTAATTGCTTCATTTCTAGATAAAACTCCTTCAATTCTAAATCCTGTTAAGGTATCAAAGTATCCTTTTTTAAGATAAGCAAAATACCATTTTTCTTTCCAATCTCTGTAAGCTGGGAAACGTTCATCCCAAAACTCATCTTCAACTTCTCTAATATGTTTTTCAAATGTTCCTTTCTTAGGTTTTAATTCAGGGTCGCATTTACCTAATTTGTATATACCTTTTGATTTTAAGTGACTATACAAATCAAGTTCTTCTCCTCCCTTCATTTTAAGATTCATTTTGTCTATTGCTTCCCATAAGCGTTGAGCACACTTGATATAGTAATCACCATAAAATTCAGGAAATATAAACATATTTTTTCCACAGTATCTCGCATCTTTTGAAACATTTTTCTTTAGAAGCATATAACATCGTGCCGCTATATCTCTATGCAAGTCTTTTGTATCGTCTTTGATATAAGAAATCATTCTTGGGTCTTTATGATAACAAGTAGTTGATGCAATTTCAATTCCCCCATAATCAATTTCTACTATATGATGATTCTTTCTGGCAATGAAAGCTCTTCTAATCAACTTTGCCATTTTAGGGTCTCGAACAGGTATATTCTGAAAATTGGGATGGTCACTACTACCACGATAGGTTCGTACTAGGTTAAGATTAAAAAAGGGATTAAGATAACCATCAATAGTCTCTCGAAGAATAGCTACTAAATATGTAGACTTTGCTTTCTTAAGTCGTTCCAATGCAAGATAATTTCTAACAAAATCTAAATCAACAGAACTTAAAGTAGTTTCGTCTGCTTTAGGTCGACCTGTTTTTGTATAAGAAGAACAAGGATAATCCATTACAGTGAATAATATATTACCTAATTGTTCTCTAGAACCAGTATTGGTTCTTTGTCCAAATTGCTTTTTCCATATTTTGTAGATTTCATCTTTTTTTAATTTGTCATGCATCTTTTGTATTCTACGAGAGGTATGATTAATAGCTCTTTGGAGATAGTCTGTGTCTATTTTTATCCCGTTCGATTCTACTTGGGATAGAGCAATACTACCTTCGTGGAGTAATTGATAGCCTTTAATAGTTATTGGTTTCATTTCGTTTTCTTTTTTACTTTTTTCTTCCTTCTTTTTCTTGGTTTAGGAGCTTTGTATTTTTTCATTCCTTTTCTAGCTTTCATTCTACATATATCACAGATTCCAAAGGCATAGTTTACTAAACTATAATCCTTTTTCTCATCGTGGTCTCTATACCAAATACATTTAACTTTTTTTGCCATGTAGTTTACTCTTAAAGTATCTTATCAATTCCATTGAGTTCATTTCTATGGCCCCCTCCTTGGTAGCAATACTTCTTTTGTTTGGTGTCAAATCATAGTGTGGGAATCTCTCATTGTTATTTTGAAAATAGGACTCTCGTAATCCAATCAATGCTGCCATTTCATGTAGTTCCTCAATAGTATCAGCCATCATATGGCAGACGGTTTTGTATCTCCAATTTTTACTAGGGAGACAATGTTGATTATGGTCTACATACACACTCATTTTATCTGCCTCTCAAAAAGTTTCATTTGTTTCATTGCTACTTTGTATGCAAAAAAACTATCAAGTCCATTATATAATAGTACGTCTTTTAAGTCTACATCTTGTATTCGATTAAATCTACTCTTTCCCACAGATTTTAAAAAGGGTGATACACTATCGTCATAGACTTGAGCTCCTAATAATACAAAGGATTGGAATGTAAGACTGGTTACACCAGGAGCATAATTTAGGACGTGAGCAGCTAACATTGTATCCCACCACCAATTTTTAACTGGATGACCCATTTTAGCTCTTGTCCATCTATCTTCAAATTTTATATTACTTGCTATTTTGGGTATAGACGATTTAAGTAATAAATTAGTTGCTTCTATAGCTTCTCTCTTCCATGGGAAAGCTATTGTTTCTTTTCCTTTCCAGCATATACTACAAGTATAAATTTTTGGGCCTTTTCCCTCTGGCTTCAAACAATTTGTTTCATAATCAAAAGCAATCGGACTACCAAATGCCATCATTACTTTTATTTCTCTTGCTGCTTCTACTGGGTTCATTATTATTTTAATTTTATTTTCGTAAGAAGGTATTGTTTTCCAAGGTCTAGTTTTAGATTTCTCTACAGCCATTTTCAAATGTCTTGCAAATATCTTTTCCAAAGCCTTGTTTTTTGTTCTCAACAAAAAGGAAGGATGATAAGTAGGTATAATCCAAGCATTAGGACTATGACAAGGAATACAATATCCTGCCCATTTGCTAACTGTTCCTTCATCTTCTTTCCATAGAATAGATATTAAAGAATGTATAGCTACCTTTCCTAATAAAACTATGACGTTAGGTTGGTATTGTTTTATGGTATTCATTAGGTTCGGACGACAGGCTATAATTTTATTCTTGTCTGGTGTTTCATTATTTATTGGTCGACATATTATAGCATTAGTCTTCCAACAATCTCTATCTAAATCAATTCCTTCTTTTCTCAAATATTTTCTAAATAATTGTCCCGCTTTTCCTACCAATTGAATATTTTTTCTATCTTCTACTTCACCAGGTGCTTCAGCTATAAATAATATTTTTTTACATCCCTCACCAGTAGGAGACATCTTTGGAGATTTGCAGTGTTTATATAAACCACAGGTACCACACCGAGCTTTTGTTGGTATCTTTTCCTTACTTCGATAGCTAGACGATGAGAAAAATCCTTTTTTCATATCTTCATAGCCTTCTCATCGTCTTCCAAAATTTGCCATGAACAATGAAATGATAGCATTGGAACAATACAAATCCATAGATGATGTACAACAAATAAGGCCTCCTTTGTCATTTTATAATCAGTATCATAACGAGTCCCAATCCAAAACTCCCATTTCAAAAAATCGTAGCCACATTTGAAACAATGTATACACATATTCATTCCTTTCTAAAAGGGTATGTCGTCAGTTCCTTTTTTATTTGAATGTCTCATACTTTTTGATTTCTTTTTGGTCTGTACAAGCTAACCATTCTTCTACTTTTTTGTCAGAACCCCAGCATGGTGTAGGCATATCAGTTAAAATATATAATACTATTTCTTTGATATTTGCCAGACTACTAGCATCAGCTTTAATAATAGCTTCTGATAAATTATTCTCCAGCACTGACCGAAGAAATCCGCCGGTTGGTCTTCTCGTTTTTACATATAAAACTAAACTATTTTTAATATATAGAGGTATCATTTTCTTTTTCCTCTCTACACCTATTTCTAAAAAGGTATATCATCGCCTTCATATTTTTCTATTTTCTTTTTTGTCGTTGTTTTCTTTGTCTTCTTTGTCTTCTTTTTCTTCTTTTTCTTCTTTTTCTTTTCATCAGGAGGTACTTGTAAAACGGTTACATAAGAATATTTTCCAGTAGCTATTTTTAATCTATTAGGAGTTATTTCACAGGAGTTGTGATGGCGAATTAAATCTATAAATAGTTCAGTAGCTATTCTAAACAATAAAGGCTTACCTTTGTATTTTATATTTTTTGTTTCTTGATAGTATCCAGAAGCTCCTTTACCTGTAATTCTAAGTTTATTTGGTTTGAGTTCAATAGATACTTGATTATCTTCGTTATCTTCTAAGGAGAATACACCAGCTTTTTCTATTGCTTCTATCAATCCCTTCGGGAATTTGGTAGGGATTCCTTTTACTTTTAATAGTTTCGATAATTTTGGATAGTCCTCAACCCAACGACGGCAGCTTAAAACAAGTCCAGAGGAATTTTTGAAATGAATCCATTTTTTTGTTTCACTGAATTTCGTCATACTCAAAGATATGATATTTTTTATAGATTCTTTTCTTACGAGTGTAGATTTTTCTACACCTATTTTTATCTTGTATCTGGAAGCTTGATATCCATCACAAGCTTCTATCCATTTAGGATGGAGATGGATACAGGTCAAAGAAAATCTAGTTTCATCCTTTCCTGTGCAATTTTGAATTATAGATATTGCATCCGCAAAATCATCAGGTAACTTCTTCCATTTTTTTGGTTGTTCTACAGAATCGAGAGGTAGTAAAATATCATTCTCCATTCTAATACCAGCTTGTTTTCTCTTACCACGAATTATCAATTCTTGATGAAGGTCGCCAGGTGTTATATCTAATACATCTTCCTTGAGTTTACGGAGAATAGAAATAAATGGTACAGCATATACAGCTCCTTCTATATCAAGACAGGATTTTTGAGTACAGGCTATCTCATCATTAAACGTTATCATTTTCCCGTCTTTAAATACGATACAGGAGGATTGTTCTATAATCTCTCTTGTTGATATGCCTGAACTGACCGACTCCAATTGGTCTAAAAGTTTTACTCTATCTATTCTCATTTTCTTTTTCCTTTCTAATTATCAAAAAGTGATTTTTTATCAGTAACTTTATGATGTGCGAAATACTGTTTTGTTGCAAGAGAATCAAAAGTTTCTCCGCAGTATAAAGCAATATGACTACTCCAAATATAAATTTTCATAAATTCTGAATTGTTTTGTACTTTTTTATCTTTATCTCTCATCAAAAATACTAATTGTCCATCGTCTCGTAAAATATTTATTCTTTCTAAAACAGTTTCTATAGTATCTTTTACTCCAACATAAACATACCATCTTGATTGACCAGGTTTCATTTTATGTTTTTTCAATATTTTCAATGCTTTTATTACTGACTTCTTATAAATAACATCATCGAAAGCAAATCTAAAATAACCTTTTATTGTAGGTGGTAAAGAAAGTAACTCCTGGCAAATTTTATCTGTTAAAAGTCGATGGTCGAGTCCTTGGTTGAAATCAACTTTTAAGTTTTCCTTTATAATTTGACTAGTGATTTTGGAAAAATGTTTAGGCATTGCGAGTATATTATTATCGAGTATTAGTAATTCTTTTGATTGTCCGTCCCATATATCATAAATATCACCAACAGCTCTAATTTTACCTTCCTTTTCTGGTACTATACAAAAATGACAATTACGAATACATCCTCTCGTTGTAAATCCTAAATTGATTCTAGGCTTAATATTTTCAATTTCAATTGGTAATTGTTTTTTTAGACTATAACCACTTCCTCCTATTTCGGCTATTCCTTCCCACTTTTTGCAAAAATGCTTATTATAATCGAATATACAGGAAACATATATCATATCAAATTGGTTAACGAATAAAGGAAGAATCGATATTTTCTCGTCCTTCATTTGTATTATAATATCATTTTTGTTTTGATGATAAACTAAAATTTTCTGTAGAGCTAAATTAGGAATTACACTATCGATATTTACGAGCAAAACATTCATAGTTTTCTTCTTTATTTTTTATATTCTAATTCCATACCATAATTATTTATACCACTAATATTTTTGAATTTTCTTTTTTTAATAAGTTTATTTTTTTTGAAATGTCTATAAAAAACCTGATGATGCCAACGATTAAATTTCCAGACTATCTCTACAATTTTTGGATGCATTTTTTTCAACATATCCGATTTAGGTAGAGTACCTTCTTCTAAATAAAATTCTTTTGTGTTACCTCCATTCATAGTTTGTGTAGTCTGTTTATCTTGTACAAAAGCATTAAATTGTATAGTACACCATTTGGCTTTTAGTATTCTTAAAGATAAATCTGTATCTTCATTATATCTACCACGCCAACGAAATGGAATATTATTTCTAATAAAATTACAAGAGTATATACGTGTATTGATTACATAAGCCGGCAATAATGTTTTTCTACTAACAAACATAAAATATGCTGGTCCAGCCATAGCGACATTTTTATATCGAAGGACGAAATCTTCCATACATCTAAAAATAGTACCGTCACCTACTGGAACATCAAGATTTTTATTAAATCTATGGAATCTCAAAATATTATCATCCATTACCCAATGATATTTAAAACCATTTTTTATAGAATGATGCCAAGCAAAGTTCCTTGCTGCACCTGGTCCTTTGCTTTTTGAATTATTTAAATTATCAAAAGTATCATAATTATCTAAAAAAGATTGTGGTAAAATCAAAATCTTCTTTTTAGAAATAACAGATACATATTTTTTGTATTCTCTTTTTTCAACAATTATATAGTAAGAGACTTTCATTTTTTCGAGAGCTTTGCTGGTTAATCTACTTTTCCATCGTCCTTTAGATACAATATAAATAGGATATTTAGGATTTGTTTTCTTTTTACTTTTATTGATATATAATTTATCCATATATCTTTCGATTATTGTTTTTGGATAGTTTATATATCTAGTTTTGTGTGTTACTCTTTGTTTTAATATCTCTGAAAAGTTTTTGACACTTGCTTTAGAATCAAAATGTACGATGATAGAACGAAAAGGTCCCTTGTTTTCATGGGAGTATTCAGGCATACCTACCCATTCCTTTTCTACATCTGTATTTTGAAAATCTTGAAGTAATTTATTTTTCTTTATTTTTTTAGCCATTTTATATTATATTGATTATCTTTTGAGAGCAAATCCTTTTTCACTTTTTACGATATGACCGGCTCTTATTAAATCTCTGAGATGTCCGCCTTGTGGGTTAGCTATTTTGGCTTCTTTGAGAAGTAGTCGCTCGGTTTTAGGTTTCTTCGTTAGTACAGCATTCACTCTAGCCTTTATCGTTCCTTCTCGACTACCAAATTTATCTATCCCTTTTCTTTTTGAAACTACTTTTTTTGTTTTTTTCTTTTTCTCCGTCTCTTTTTTCTGCTCTGATTTGCTCTCGACTTTCTTCTTATTCTTCTTAGCAGTCTTTTTTGTAGTCTTTGGTGCTTCCTCTTCTCCTGTCATTTTGATGCGTACTTTTTTAGCCTTGAGGATTTTCTTTAGTAGCACCTTCACCTTAGGTTTCTTAATTTTTACACCATCCACGAGGTCAGGAAGATTTCTGATTTTCTGCATCAACCTAGCGTTGTCCCAGGTGTTCGCGGTTTTGTAGCCCAATGCTTCAAAAAGTTTGACTACTAATGTCTGACTCAATACCAATACTTTTACCTTTGCCATTTTCTTGCCCTTTCCAAATTAAATTATTATTAACCTATTTTTTTCGTTTACACTATATTATCGTCGAAAGCCATAGGAATCTAAAATCTTTTTTTGAATTTCTTGGAAAAACCTTTTAAAACCTCCTTAACCTCCTCAATTTCTAATTTCCAACGAGTTCCTTGTGCTACCGCTAAAATATGTTTGGGTGACCTACCATCTGATAATAAATCCTCGACAAAACTTCTAACTGTTCTCTTCTCACTCATTTTTGTTTTCCTCTTTATTTATAATAGTGTTTTATTTTTACTTTTAATTCTTTTCCAATAAGATGGTCTATTATTCCAACAGTTAGTCTTCACTTTTAAATATCCATAAGTATGTAGAATTTTATTAAATATTCTACTAATCTCTGAACCCGTATATAATTGCTTATTGTATTTATAATAAATAAAATGACCGAGAGCCTTAGTATTAAAAGAATTAGCAAGTAACAAATATTTAGGTTTGCATATGATTAGTACTTCAATCAAATGCTCTATAGGATTTTCGATATGTTCAAAATATTCAGATGCAAAAATTAAGTCTGCTTCTCTAAATTTCTCTTGTACTATAAATCTATATAATTTACTTCTTTCTTTTGCTAATCTAAATTGAGGTGTATTACTTAAATTTGTACCAATTATTATAGCTTCTTTGAATATTTCTGTAAGAGCTTGTGTTGTAAATCCAACTCCGCAGCCTAAATCTAAGACTGATTTACAATCTTGTATATCAGATACGATACTCTGATTGGATAATGAATTATCTAATTGTATTATTTTTAAATATTTCCTTGAATATATAATCCAACATATCCAGAGTTCGCTAAAGTAAAGTGGATGAGCATATATAGAATAGTCTGGTTTGCCTTTTTCTAATGAACGGTACCATTTATCTTCTAACTGTATAAATTCTGATATATATATTAATTTACTTAGTGATATACCTTTATGTCTTCTAATAATATCTAGTGTTACTTCATATATATGCTCAATATCTAAAGCTGTATATTGTGAACAGATAAATAAATATTTTTTAAGATGCTCTTTTGAAATATATGATAAAATACTATCCATAGTTTTTCTCAGCTTATTTCTTACAATAAGTATTTATCGTCTTTATAATATCTCGTTTAGGCTATTTGACATTGCTCTCTATGCGTTTTCTCACTTATATTCATATAAATCTACTCATTTTCAAATATCATCTCTTAGAACGTATTCTACTTCAATACGTACTCCTTATTGCCGGGTTAGATATTGACAAACATCCTGCGACATAAACACACTTATGAACACTAAAAGCTCTTTCTCTCATAACAACCCAATTTAATCTTGTTACTCCTATTTCTTTTTCTTCGGGGTCTTTTTGGTTCAGTCCCACCATACCTGTGACGTGAGCATTTTTACGTTTGTCTCCGGAGAAATTCTTTTTGGTGATAATATAGGCATCATATGCTAAAGTATCTGATTGGGTGGCAGTAACCACAAGGCAATGAAACATTTGAGATAAGGAACGTAGATGCTTCCAGGTTTCATCTATCCTATCTCTCCCTTCCAATCCAGGATAACTCATATCTAATATATCAGCATAATCTATAATGATAACATCAGGCAACCAATCTTCTCTTGCCCAGTTTTGAATAGTATCTTTAATAGCACTGACGGTAAGAGTAGAATTAAAATGACAAGACAAACGAAAATAGGAACTTTTAGATTTAATTTTTCTTGCCATTATCTTCTTACAAGCCTTTCGAGCCTTTCGCCAGGAAAGTTTATTCTTAAATTTCTTACATTCTGTTTCAACCTCTACAGAATAGTCACTATTCTTTTCTATTGACGTAGGGTATTCAATAGTAGATGCATATTGAGGATGACAAGCAACTCTAATCATAAGTCTTCTTATAATTTGGTTTTCACTATTATCTCCTGCCTCAAAGAAAGCAACCTTTTTTCTTTGTATCATTGCTCTAAAAGCCATATCTTGTAACCAATATGATTTACCAACTTTATCAGGCCCCATAAATGCAATAAAAGAATCTCGAGTTAATGTTCCCTTAAAAAAGTTACCTAATGCTCCAGGGTATTTAATAATATTTTCTTGTTTTTCTTTAAAAGCCTCTTTGATTGCTTCTACATCTTGTAAAATATTTATACCTTCTCCTACACCCATTTCAACTTGGTTGAAAGATATCACATGATTAACTGCTTCATGTATTTTTCCTCTATCGATATCACCTTGGATAGTTTCAGCTAGTCTTTCTACTCTAACACGATTAAAATATATACCAGCCATATCAAGAATATAATTACTATTTGATTCTGCTTGTAGTTCTTCATATTCTTTTGATAAAGACTCCAAAAATTTCTCTACTAATGCTACTATCTGTTTATCATTCGCTTCAGATGACCAAGATTCAAACAAACTCTCTATTTGATTCATTGGAACATCTTCGTATTTACGATAAAAAGAAACGCACCAATGGGCTACAATATTTGCCCATTTACTTTTAAACATATTCTTCCACCATTTAGAACTAATACGACCTAGAACTGTAATGTCTACAATCATACCAATTAAAATAAGTCTTTCTTCGCTGTTACTTCGTTTTTGTATTTTCATTCAGCAACTCCTAAAAACTCGTCGGTGATAATCATACCTACTCCTCTGCCGTATGTTTTTATTGGAGAGTCGTAGTGTATCTCTAATTCTAAATCAGCTTGAGCTTGGTCTATCACTATTTTATGCATATCCCAAGAATGGGGAATTCTAGAACAAGTGCTACATATATATTGAAATGGTGGTTCTTCTTTATCCATAGACACGTTGATGATTTGTTTAATCTTATGACCCTTAAGACGACAAGCTATTAATTTTACTACCTCCTCTTGGGTCAATTTAATTTTAGGTAGATTCTTTATTGGTGTCATGATAACAAATGGTATGCTTAGTTACCTTTCCTTTCTTGGCGGTTATAACCTTAGTTTCTTTTTCATTATCGTCTTCAAACTTTTCCATAGCCGCTTCTATTTGAAAAAACTTATTTCTAAAACCATCTGCTGAATATACTCTTGGAACATATTTATCTTTCAAATGTTCTACATACCAATCCAAAACATTTTCTATCCGTTCTTTTTCTATTCCATCTAAGGTGCGAAGTTTTTCAAATTGAGGTATCCATTTACTTATTTTCGTTCTTCTTGTGGTCTTTCTCATCTTTTGAATGGCACTTACTAAAAAGATAGTACACTTTTCATCAAAGTGATTAACCCTTAATCTATTATTCCAAAAATCTAATTTGTTATATTCTATTGGCATCTTTACTTTTATTTCTATCTTTATCAAAAAACATATATATACTTCGTATATATGTATATGTTTTTTTGTAATTTTTAATTGTTGGTTTCATTTTTTGTTTCTTATATCTAATTGTTTAAGAAAATCTGCTATATCTATTAAACATCGATTATCAAAAACAATATTTTCTACGAACTCAACGACAAACCGGTTCTAGGACTCATAAAAGAAGACCAAACCTAACGAAATACCACTTTTCTTATTATGCATCTTATAATAAATACCTTCTTCTTTATGTTCTAAGAATTGGATATATTTGTATTTTGTTTTCATTCTGAACTCCTTTTATAAAAACCACCGAGTGCTGAGAACTTGCCGAGGAGGGAGGCACACCCGGTGGGTGATAAAAATTGTTTTGTTTCTTCTGTTCTCATTTTTAATTCTCATTGCTAGTATTGTATACTCGTTATATATAATGTCAAGCAAAAAATAAAAATTATTTTTATTTTATATAACTTCTTGATACTACGACATTTACGTTTCGTCAAAATAGATTAAAATTTAATTTTGATATAGTTTTTTATCTTCTTATATTACGATTACTTGGTCTATATATTTATCACATGCAATTATTTCTTTATCATAGCCTTTGCAGTGATACTTTTTGAAGCAAGTATGACATACGCTAGGGTGATTGAGATTTTTAATTAACCCTCTAAAGAAATTCTTCTTAGTGTTCTTTTGGTAAAGAAGATGAGCGTTCTCATTTATCGCTTCTGCCAATCTTCGTCCTGCTTGTTCTGCTCTACTTATTTTGCTCATTTTTTTACTTCTTTCCATTCAGATAAATTTTTGTTACAATAATTACAATGTGAATCATGTTGTTTACTTCCATGCCCTGCATGCATGCATGTTGCACAACTTTTATTGGGTTTTTTTATTATTACACCACAACACGCACAATAATATAGATTTCTTTCTTTGTCTTCTATCCATATAGATTTATAACCTTTGTTAGTACAGATACAGTTTACATTTTCTGGATACCAATTTAGGCTACTCATTTGTAAAGCTCCTTTTTCAATAGTTTTATTTCTTTGATGCTTGCAGTAGCGGCATCTTTTGCATCCAATTGGATATTAAGAGTCTCTCCAGGAAAAACAGCTAGGTCGTCACACAATCTCCTCGCCCTTTCTTGGGCTTCTTTTACATTATCAAAACATATTATTCTTTTCTTATATCTTGTTATTCGAAGAAGTTGTTCGTTGGAGTAACCTGTTCCTAAAGTGGCGACTGCTCCAGACCCTGTTCTCCATACATCAGTAGGTCCTTCTTGAACAATAATAGCCTCTTTTTTACAATAGTCCTCTCCATATAGTAGAGTCTTATGAGGTATAGATTCTTGTATTAGTGAGGCACTTATATATCTGGTAACCTTTTTGTTACTAGAGATTGAACGAGTTGTCCAGCTAACCATTTTTCCGTGATAGAAGATTGGGATAAAAATTCTCCAAGCTAGATTAGCAGCAAGTCCTATACCTTGTATTTTCCAAGTTTGTCTTATGTCTTTGTAGTCAAAGCCTCTTTTGATTAGGTATTTTATATGGGCAGGCATTAATTCTCCTACTCCTTTTGGTATGATGAGCTTACCCTTTGGTTTTTCTTTTTTGATACTGCTGATAGATTTTACATCATCGAGAAGTTTTTTACATTCACCAAAGGACATTTCTGTTAATTCTACCAATATTTCTATAGGATTCTTTGTTCCACATCTCCAGCAGTTTAGGTATTTGCCTTCTAGGTTATATCCTAAATGCCATTTGTAGGTATCCTTTCCGCAGAAAGGGCAGTCTATTTGAATCCAGCCAGAACGACAATGGTGGTGTCCTTCTGTTTTGTACTCTATATTATATTGGTCAAGTATTTCTGTGAATGTCATTTAATAGGCAACCTCCCTTTTGGTTGTTCCTACTTTTCTGGTAGCCCCGTTTTTGCTAATACTAAACCAAGTGCCACAACCAACTGTGCAAAAACCTTGCTTACCATCGTCGGTTACATCAAAATCTGTTGTATAACATATGGGACATTTGATAATTTTCTTTTTTCTTGCTCTCTTTTTTATTCGTTTTTTCATTTTTTTTTCGTCCATTTTATTTCTCCTTTATTATATTATCGTCTTTCTCTCTTTTAATTTTAGCTGGGTAATGTGGACATTCTTTATGGCATTCCTTATTAGGATTATGGGAGCAGGCTAAACATGCTCCACGGCTTTCCTCAGCTTGTTCCCATTTTAACCATTCGGCTGCACAGGAAGAACAACATTTGTCGTCTATACATTGAACGAATTTATTAGATGGCTTGCTACATATATCACAAACTTCTTTTTTTCCATAATCACAAGTATGGCAAGCAATGTTAGTGGTTTTGAAGAATAATTTTCTAGGTCTTCTTTCGCTTTCTATATACTCACAATGAAGATGAGTAAGACAATGCCACCACAATTTGATTCTATTTTGTATAGTAGGTTTCATTTTGTTTCTCCTTTATTTTCCTTAGAAGTTTTTTCAATTCAATTAGTGAGAAGATAGCTACCACAGAGGCTATCGTTACGATTATAATTCTAATAATAATATATATCATTTTGTTCTCCTGTTTATTTAATATTCTCTGTTTATATACTTTTTTTCATTTTTTTATGATGCATTCCGTTGTTGTGATTTTTGCTGCGAATTCGTAGTTTGTATGTTGGGTAATATCTTATGCTGGTTCTTCTTTTTTTAGTTGGTTTTGTTTTCATTTTTTTCTTTCTCTTTTATATATTATCGTTTTCTTTTGGTCTAAATCTTAAATTTTTATTCTATATTAGGTCTTTTCATACTGACTATATTGGAGGGAGGTACTTCTATCTTACTACTCAACTCGTCACTATACTCGATAGGTTCTAATTGCCATTTGCATAAGCCAGCTGGAAGAAATTCTACTACGGTGCGTTGGAAACCAACAAAGTGTCCTTTCTTGTTCATTAATCTTTTATATAATATTTTCATTTTTTTTCTCCTTTATTATATTATCGTTTTTTTATGTCTTTTTCATTAAAGATTTTTCAAGTTCGTCAAAAATATTTAATTGATTAACTTTTGTTCCACCATCTAGTGTGGCTGAAAGTATTTTTTGTTTTCTTTGAAGTAAGCCACAAAGTTTTTCTTCTATAGTATCTTTGGCAACAAGATAATAGATGGTAACTGTATTCTTTTGGCCTATTCTGTGTTCTCTATCTTCCGCTTGGGTACACTCTCCAGGCGTCCAGGGTAGTTCTACAAATGCTAGAGTACTGGCTGCTGTTAATGTTATGCCTACTCCTGCTGCTTGGATGTTGCCTATAAATATTCTTATTTTACGATTCTTTTGAAAACTGCGTACGGCCTTTTTTCTTTTTGCTTGCGGGATTCCTCCGACTATCGTTACGGAGATGTCTTTGTATCTATTATGCAGTATTTTTACAACATGTCTGTGGACGCAGAATAGAACTAATTTACCATCACTTTCTTCTAAGAAATTATCTATCCAGTTTAGGACAAGTTTCATTTTGTATTTTGCTGCTAATCTTTTTAAGTATCCTATTTTGACTAGGTGTTGGGCTTTCGCCGCTCGTTTGGCTTTGGATATAGACTTTTTAGACAACCATTTGATAAAGTTATTGACAGCATCATCATATTCTCTTCGCTCAATTTCAAGTGGGATGACATAACGAGTTTTTTCTGGTAATTCTTTTAGTACATCTTTCTTTAAATTTCTTATCATCATTGTCGAATTAAGCAACTCATGTAACTCATCTAGGTGTCTTGCTCCACTTACATCCCAACCAAAGGGAGTCCATTTGCGATTACAGTAACGAATAGTGAAGAGTAATTTAGATTTGAAAATATCTGGTCGGATGAGTTTAAGTGCCGTCCATAATTCAGCAGGTCTACTTAATAAAGGGGTTCCACTAATTCCAATTATATTAGGTATCTTTTTTAATTTTCTTATAGCTCTAGTTCTTTTTGCTTTGGAGTTTTTTATATAGTGGATTTCGTCAATGATGAGTATTTTGGGTTTTAGTTTTTTGAGATATTTTATCCAATATGGTAAAATTTCGTAGTTGATAATTATGACAGGATGTTTACCTATCAATTTATTAGTTCTTGGAGGTTTTCTTCCGTAGAGTATTTCACATCTTGTTTTGAGAATAGAATGAACAAAAACTTCCCACATCCATTTTAGAGAGGCTGGACATACAACTATAATAGGTTTTTCTTTTGGATGGTTTTTTATCCATAAAAGAGCTTCTATTGTTTTTCCTAGACCCATTTCGTCTGCCAATAAGGCTTTGCCATTGAAGTGTTCTATTTTGCGTACGGCTTTAATTTGGTAAGGTAATTTCATCAATTTAGGCATATAGTATTCTTTCTATTTCTTCAAAAGATTCTTTGATTCTTCGTCCTGTCCAACCTATTTTGAATAGATAGTTTCTAAGTACTATCTTTATATGACAGGGATGGTTCCCGCTTTTGATTTTTGCATCTAATATTTCTGGTGGAGGTTCCCATATTAGATTGATGAGTAATTTTACATCTTCGTTTGCTTCATCTAATAATTCCATAGGTGAGAAAGAGGAATATATTTTTTCGTTTTGTATATATTCTAAGGTATATTCGTTCATTGTATTAGGATAAGGCCATTGTTCGTAAAGTCTTTTTGTATATGTTAATAATCTTTTTCGAATATAAAAATAGAGCCAGGTTGAGAATTGTGCTTTATTTTCATTATATGTATTATATGCTAGAATAAATGAGAGATTTGCTTCTGCTTGGTATTCCTCAAAAACACCACCATATTCGTTACAAAATTTCCAAACTATTTTGTTGATTAGATTTTGAACATCTATATAAGTTTCTGTTAATGTGTCCTTTTGTAGTACCGTTTTCATATCTACTCCTTTTCTTTTTCTTCAATAGAGTTTAGTATATTGAATAGTTTGGTAAGATTAGCTGCAGATATCTCGGATAGACCTCGTAAGTATTTATAGACCGTTCCTGAGTTTAATTCAGATAAGCGAGCTAACTTAGCTATACTAATCTTTTTTCTTTCCAACAATGTTCTTATTTGTATTCTAAAGTTTATAGTTTCCATACTTACTCCTTTCTATTTTAAGGGAATAAATTGATTGATTGATTCGTATTCAAGGATTTCATTACCTGCAAAAATCCATTCAGTTAGTCCTTTGTAGTATCTACCCATAACCTTAAAATTCATAGGAGATATACAAGGGTCATATTTGTGAAGTAGATTTTTACTATTAAATTTTCTTATTCCTAGAATTTTAATCTTGTTGGGTTTGGTGGCAATATTGCCTAAATATTCTAGGCTGTCTTCCCAAAGGTCTTTGTAGATTTCCAATTTAACGGTATCTACTTCTTTTTGTATATATGTTCTTTTGCCTGCTATATACATTAGGAAGTCATCTTCAGGGTAGCAATCTTTGGTGTTTACTTGACATTGTATCAAAGCAAGTTTATTTGTTCTTTTTGCAGCCATAGAGGCATAGAAGGGGGCATAGGCTATACTTAGATAAACGAATCCTTTTTTACTATGAACGTCCCAATTGTATTTTTTGTCGGGAACAAATCCGTTCTTTTTTATTTGTCTTGCATTATTTTCGGTCGTTCCGTGATATAAAATAATCTTTGTCATGATATTACCTCCTTCTTTTTGTATTGGTCAGGCGGGCTGCTATAGCTTTTGGATTACCGCCTATGATTTTGATGAGTTGTTTTATTTCTTCTTTACCAAAATTTCCTTTTATATCTGTAACTTGAAATTCATCTATACTATCGTCTTCCCTTTCGAAGCATAATCCAAAAGGCTTACCTTTTCCATATTGATATTCATGAAGTTGATAGGTACCAGGTGATGTTAAAACTACTCCAAGTTCATCACTAAGATTCTCTTTATATTCATTGGCTTTTTGAATCTTTCTTTTTTTTGCTTCTTCTTCCAGTATAATTTCCTCGACTACAGAAATACCAATTGCAAAGGCTTTTTCGATTCTTTTGATTATTCCTTCTAAAAATTGTGAACTTACTTTTTTGGGATTATTATATCCACCGTTGGGCTGGTAAATACGGGTAAAGGGAGAACTAAGCCAAAGAAAACATCTACTTTCTTCTTTGTTCCATTCTATATGAACTTCTATTTCGGAATTTTTGTGTTTTTGATATATTTTAAGCTTGTTCGGGCCTACTAGACCCCATCTATCTTTATTCTTTATTTCTTTTTCAAAGTCTCTTTTTATAGATTCGTTTGTCGAGTTTGGATAATAGTTGGCATAGCCTGTAAACCATTTTTGTTTTTGAAGAGCTTCTACAATCATTACCATAGGAATCCTTTTCCAAATAGTATTCTCTTCTTGCCATACAAATTCTTTTCTTTTTGACATGGTATTGCCTTTCTAAAAATATTCTTAATAATTAGTTATCGACCTCGTCAGTGCTATTTTAAATAACAGACGCCCCGAAGGGCGTTTCGGTCTTTACTATTTGAAGTTTACTGTAACTCCAAATGGAGCTTTTTTATCTTTAGTAGTAGTAAGCCACATAGTTGGATATTCTGATTCTTGTTCCGGAAAGGAACCATACAAATCAGTGAAGTATATTAGACAGGCTGGTGTATAATTTTTCTTTTTGATGTGATTGAATACTGGACGAAAGTCAGTACCTCCACCACCTATTGGTTTTAGTTTCATCGGGAGGTCTGCTCGTGTATAGACTCTTTCTTTGTGTATCCTAGAATCACAGAATATCACTCTTATTATAGTATCATAAACACCTAATACGTTGGAAGCTTCTGCTGAGAATTTTGATAGTGATTCAGTATCTATACTACCACTCGTGTCAATTGCTATAACTACTTCAGGCAGCTGTTCGCTAATAAGACTGGGTAGAACGACATTCAATCCTGGATAACGTCGTGATGGACGTGTCCAGTCGTAATCATTACGAGCGGTTCTTTCTACAAAGTCTCTTAATAATATATACCAAGGTACTGAAGGATTCAAAAGTTCATCTACTTGAAGTTGAATATCTGCGGGTAGTTTTCCTTGTGACATTTGAGCTGCTTGTGCTACAGCTGCTTGCCAGGTAGCTTTCGTTTCGTTAGCTTCGTCTTGGTCTTTTATAGGTTCAATACCACCACAACCACCTGGGTCGTTACCATTATCTTTTTCTTTTTTATCACCATTGTTGTTATTTTCACCGCTGCTTTGTCCTTCACTTTTACTTTGGTCTTGACCATCTTTTTTGTTTTTTTGTTTTTGTTCTTTCTGTTCTAGCTCTTCATATATTGCTTCGGCTGACATTGTATTATAGGTGTCATCTGTAAGAGCACATTTTGGTAAAGTGAATCCTGCCTTTATCAAATTCTCATTGATAGTATAGTCAGTTGCAATGTTCCATCTTTTTCTTTCTCTATTATCCATTCTCCAGCCATGTCCTAAAGCCAAATGCATGACTTCATGAGCCATTACACCTATAGTCTCTCTTATAGATAGAGAATCGATGAATTTAGGATTGTAAAACAATTCCTTTCCATTGACTGTGGATGTTTCTAATCTACTATTCTCTACTAATTTTAGTCTGAGTGCTAGACTACCAAAGAAGGGATGGTCGAGGACGAGAATAGAACGTGCTTTTAATATTTTATCTAATGCCTTCATTTTTCACCATTCTTTCTTAAATATTCTTCTAATATTGTAAGTGATTTCACTATTATCTCAAGAAGGCTCATTATCGATTCAATTATAATGTAGATAAAAGCACAAGTGACTGCTGTGTAAAATCCTGTTTCTTGATATATTCCTATACATAGTATCAACTCGGCTACCCATCTTATAATTCTTTTTTTGTTTTTCATTTTTGTTTACCATCCTTTCTATAGTAGGACTTCTTGATTATCAGTTGCCCATTTGATGAAGCCTTTTGTATTTTGTATTTTTGGCTCTCTGCGTATCATGTCGCGGACTAATAATACACTAAAGTCTGTTGGTAGACGTTTACTATATTTGAATATTTTGTCTGCATTAGTTTTGGTAGCCTTTTCTACTAAGGCTGCTACTGTAGCGTAAAGTGCTGCTGGTTCAGTAGGCATCTTTGCTTTTTTTGGATTCAACAGTATATCTTCGATGTCCGGTAAGTCTTTATAGACTTGCAAAAAACCAACCAATTCTGCTGCACAACCTGGTCCTACTGCTCCTGCAAAGACTTCTATGCTGGTTAGTCCTGCTTTTAATAGTTTACCACAGTAAGCTATTGTTCTTGGGCAGGGGTGATTGACTATTTCTGCTGTTGCTTCTTCAGTATTGAGTAGAGCAGGTCTAAAGTTGATAAAACCAATTAGCTCAGTGGGTACATCGTTTTTGAATGCCCATTCAATCCAATCATTAGGATTGGCTTCCAATTCTATAATTGTAGCAAATCTACTTTTGACTGGTTCCAAAATACCGGTTACGCCGGCTCTATCTTGTCGTCTATTTGTGGCTGCTATAAAAACAACCTTGTCGCTGATTTCATGTCCATTTACTCTACGAGCTAAAATTAGTTGCATAGCTGCTGCTTGTACTACGGCAGGAGCCTGACCTAAATCATCTAGAAAGGCTATAGTTGGTTTTTTTGCTTCAATCAGACGTCTTAAATCTCCAAACGGCAAAAACTCAGCCTTGCCATCTACTATTCCTGGCAATCCCTTAAAATCTGTTGGGTCGCTAACAACTGGATGGCTTATAATTAAATTCATCTTTAGTTGCTTTGCTACTTGTGCTACAATATCGCTCTTGCCTATACCGGGTGCTCCCTTAATAAGCACGGGCAAGCCTACCGATATTGTCTTTAATAAGACTTTTTTCAATTCTTTTGGTGACATGGTATTGTTCCTTTCTAAAAAATCCAATAAATAGTTAGGGTTAGGCAGCTTTGACCCTGCCTTCCCCTAATCATTTACTTGCACTCAACAAGTTCAAAATCTATTTGGATTACAAGGTATTTTCTATCAAAATATTTTGTATATCCTGGATCATCTCCGGTTAATCGGGCACACAAAATATCTTCTCCTGGGTCTTCATCTTCATCGGCTAGTTCCAGTTTCATCCATACTATTTTTTCACCTTTTTGTGGTTTTTTGGATTTTGGTATAAAACATTGCCCCGGTGCCAATACCTCTAATTCTCCAAAATTCTTGCTTTCGTTGAATGTTATATTCATTTTCTTTTCCTTTCTAAAATTTGATAATATGGTTTCATTTTATTTACAGTTTCTTGAATGCTTTCATTTTCTTTAGTAAGTCTTTCGATGCGTTATAACCAACTTTGCGTGCTCGTTTATCATCTCTCAAGTTGTCTGGTTTGAGATTTGTAAGTTTTTTTACTACTTCTTTTCTAATATCCTCCAGTTTGGGGTCATTAGTTAGATTCAATTCTGGTATTAGTTCGCAGAAGTTTGTTAGATTTTTGATTAGTGAGTTCTTGAAAGATTTTTTAGGTTTACCTAAAGTGGCTTCTATCTTTTCAACGAGTTCTATAAGTTGATACCAGATAGTGGACATTGCCTTTTGTATTGTACTATCTATAGATGCTTTCATTTCCTTTTTTATCTCTTTTACATCTTCTTCTGCTAAGTCTACTCTAAAATCTGCGGAACTTGGAAGTGGAAATATATTTTGATAAACACCGAATCGACCTCTAATCTCTGCAACTGTTGGAAGTATCTTGTGTTTGAGTAATTTACCAAGTCTTTTGTGTGCATTCGCTCGGTAGTTAGGATAATCTTTTAAGAATTGCTCTACTGTTTCATTAAAGTCTGCTTTTACTTCTCTCATTGCTTTGGAGTATTTCAAAAACATCGCTGTAGGTAATATACGATAACCTCCATCTCTCCAAGGTAGTGTGTATCTATTATGAGTAGCCTTACATTTGCTATAAGCTGTGTTGATGTTTTTTATAGCTGACCTTGGAATAAGATACGTCCACCAAGTACCACTATCTTTGTCTGCGTTTTTTTGTGTTGTCACTTCGCTCGATACTATGTTATCCTTAACTCTGCCTGTCCAGACAGAAAAGGATAGCTGCGTTAGCATTGCCTTTTGATTCAATCTTTTCTTTGACATGGTATTGTCTCCTAAAAATAAAATTATTATTTCTGACCTCGTCAGTGTCATCATGAATGACAGACACCTCCGAAGAGGTGTTTCGGTCTCTACTCGACAGCCCAAGTACCATCTTCTTTTTTGTAGGTTGTGTTGGCTGGGGCCTTGTCTTGTTCAGCCAAGCTAAGTTGAATGGCGATATAATAAGCATAGCTGCCCATTGTATTTCCGTGTTCTACAATATTTGGATATTTTTTACCCATTCGTGCAATGTACTGTTTGTCTGTTTCTTTTTTTGACATGATATTACCTTTCTAAAATACTCTAAAAATTTAGTTTCAAAAATACGTCAGTGGTGACAGTTATCATCCTGCCACCCTTGTCATATTTCCTCGACTAACATACGACCAACTTACCGTTTTGTCCAACTATTATTCTGTCCACCAGTTCAAGCGTGACTGACCCATCCTAATAATTTCAAACGTATAAATTAGAAGTGACTACAAAGTTTTTAACCTTTGCTTCTCCATTAGCCCTACCGACACCTGGATTCAATTTGAGGAACTCGCCTTATTCTTTTTCGTCCCACGCTCTATTAACTTTTCAAAACTCTTGTCTTCTACTATTATAAGTATAGCATTATAATACTATTTGTCAAGTATAAAATCAGATTTTTTGGAAGATTTATGATATTTTTTTGAAAATACTGTTTTAGTAGTGAAAACGAGATTTTGATGGAAAGATTTCGCGAATTACTCGATATTTTGGTATGAATTTTTGGACTGAATTGTACTATAAAACTATTTTGTAATTGATTTTTGGCAAAAACTATATTATTATATATATATATAAAAAAGGATTGTTTATGGCTAACAAAACAATATGGCAAGATAAATTTATTATAGAAGTTTACAACTTGTCAAGAAGTGGTTTGACTGAATTAAGAATGGCGAAAGAACTTGGTATATCGTTACCTACTTTTAGAGTATGGGAAAGAAAAAAGAAATGTTTCAAATTAGCACTCCAAATGGGGCGAAAAGAACGTCGGCGAAATGATGATGTCGATTGGAAAAATTATATTTACAAAAGATTGCCTTCTGAATTAAGACGCCTTTGGCGAAAGATAAATAAATTAGATAAAGCGAAGAATGGGTCGGAAAGAATAGAAGCAATTTTAGCACAGGAGGGAAAAATTGTTAGACAACATCTTTTTATTCATGCTTGGTTGGTTAGTCTTTTTTCAATATCTCGTGCTTTGAGAAAAGTTAATATAAGTATGGAGACTTTTAATAGATGGAAGAAAGACCCTATATTTCTTAGGATGATAAAGGAAATCGATTGGCATAAGAAGAATTTTCTTGAAGATTGTTTATATAAATCTATCAAGAAAGGCGATACATCAGCTATTATTTTTGCAAATCGAACTTATAATAAAGATAGAGGTTATAATGACAAACTTGAGATAGGTATGAATTTGTCAGGACAAATTGAACAGAATATTATGAGTATAGATATTTTGAATTTACCATTGGATATAAGAAAAGAGATATTAAAATCATTGCGACAAAAGAAAAAATAGAATTAAAAGATATTGTATTTAGTGAATATGATATTATAGCAAGTGTAGTGAAGGAGAGTTTCTATGAATTTGTAAAAGAATTTTGGGAGGTACTTTGGCCGGATGACCCTATTTGGAATTGGCATATTGAATACTTATGTGATGAAGCTCAAATAGTTTGTGAAAGGATGTTTTTAGGTTTACCAAAGTTATATGATTTGGTTATTAACGTTAGCCCTGGTGAAACAAAATCAACTATATTTTCTATACTGCTTCATGCTTGGGTATGGACAAGAATGCCGGAAGCAGTTATTATTGGTGGTAGTTATTCAAGTAGTTTGGCTTTGGACTTTGGTTTATATACTAGAGATATTGTATTGTCTGACAAATATCAGCTTGTTTTTCCACACGTGAAATTAAGAAGAGAACAAATGGCTAAATCTTCCTTTATGAATACCGAAAGAGGGATGCGTATAGCAACGAGTGTGGGTGGTACTATTACTGGCAAGCACGGACATCTAATAACAATAGATGACCCTGTAGACCCAGAGTTGGCTAATTCAGAAGTAGAATTGGAGACTGCTAATAAATGGATGGGTGATACACTAAAATCGAGGAAGAAGAATAAGGAAGTAACTCCTACTATTTTAATTATGCAAAGATTACATCAAAATGACCCGACCGCTGTAATGATAGAAAGAGCAAAAGAAGTACAAAGGTTAGAAATAATACAAGGAGTTAAAAATGCTCCCTTGCGTATAAAACATATATGCTTGCCAGCAGAAGTTTCAGAGCGTATTAAACCTGCTTATTTGAAATCTTATTATAAAGATGGATTGATGGACCCAGTTCGATTACCACGGTCAGTTTTGAATGAGAATAAAATATTGGAATATATGTACGCTGGCCAATATATGCAGTGGCCTGTTCCAGCAGGTGGAGGTATGTTCAAGACTGAACGAATAAAGATTGACCAATATGATGGTAAATGGTTAATGAGAGTAAGATTTTGGGATAAGGCAGGAACAGCAGGAGGTAAGGGGGCTTTTACGGTTGGCTTACTTATGGGATTAGATAGACATAAGAGATGGTGGATTCTAGATATTATACGAGGAAGGTATAGTACAGAAATTCGAGAAAAGATAATCCAGCAAACAGCAGAAATAGATGGTAGAGATGTTATTATAGGAATAGAACAAGAACCAGGTAGTGGAGGAAAAGAATCCGCAGAAAATACGGTTAAGGCTTTAGCAGGTTATATCGTAAAAATAGATAAACCTTCAGGAGCAGGTTCATCTAAGATATTGAGAGCAGAACCGTACTCCGTTCAAGTCAATATGAGTAATGTTTCTATAGTAAAAGCAGAATGGAATAGAGCTTACTTGAATGAGTTAGAATTCTTTCCAGAATCTACATATAAAGACCAGGTAGATGCGTCAAGTGGAGCATTTAATATTATGAATAAGAGAAGAGCTAAAATAGGAGTATTTTAAGATGGCTAAGATAGAGGTTATACAGATAGAATTTTGGGATGGAACGAAGTATATAGCAAGAACGGATAAAGCAGACTGTCATGAGCAGTTGAGAAAGATAACATTAGAGAAAAGAGCACAATTCGAGGCTTTATCGCTAGAAGTACAAAAGGATATAACAAAGACATCTTTGAAAGCAATAGGTGGTTTGTCAAGAAGAACACCGAAGACTATAGATGAAGATTTATATAATAGTATAAAGACGAAAGGAAAAGGTTATGGGTAAGAAAAGAGTATTAAGGAAGAATAGGTCTAATAAACAGGTTAGTGATTTTCCAAAGGTGAAGAACTATACGAATAACGATAGATTCGTAAGAGCAAACACAAATATATTTAGACAGGATATGATACGAAAACTGCTAAGCCCTGATAGAGATATAAACTTTTCCTGTGGTTATCCGGATAGTATAACGATGGATGATTATAAAAGAATGTATGATAGAGAAGGTTTGGCTGCAAAGGTTGTTACTTTTCTTTCAGGTGAATCTTGGGCTATGATTCCTAAAGTATTCGAGAACGAAAAGGGGGAGGAGACAGAGTTTGAAAAGGCGTGGGAGGCCATACAAAAAGACAAAAACCTATACCATTATCTACAAAGGATAGATTCATTGAGTGGTATAGGAGAATTTGGTATTTTACTATTAGGTATTGATGATGGTAAGCAACTGAACGAACCTGTGGATGGTATAAATCTAAAGACAGGAGAAAAGGTGGGGGATGGGAAGAAAAAACATAAACTTTTATATCTCAAACCGTTCGACCAATCGGTTGTAAAGATTAAAACAAACGAGATAGATGTTGCAAGTCCTAGATATGGATTTCCAACGATATACTCAATAGACTTCGCCTCAGAGTCTTCCGAATCTTCTTCCAGTACAAGCACAAAAGAAGTACATTGGACTAGGGTACTTCATGTTGCTGATAATAGAGATACTTCTGAGACACTTGGTATTCCTAGGATGAAGAACGTGTATAATAGAATCCTTGATGTAAGGAAGATATTATCAGGCTCAGGCGAGATGTTTTGGAAGGGAGGTTTTCCAGGATATAGCTTGGAGGTTAATCCTGATTTGGATGTTACACTTGAGGCTGCAGATAAGGTAGCAATAAGAAAAGAGATGAAGGATTACTCAGATGGTTTACAGCGGTACATAGCATTGACAGGTATATCGGTCAAGTCCTTAGAACCACAGGTGTCAGACCCTAAAGGCCACATAGACGCTCAAATTAAGTACATAGCCTTGTCTATGAGTGTGCCTTATCGTATATTCATTGGGACAGAGGAGGCTAAGCTGTCTAGTACGCAAGATGTAAAGACAATAAATAAGCGTATAGCTAAAAGACAAGAAGGATACCTAACACCTATGGTACTAAGACCGTTGGTAGATAGACTTATGGCTTACGGGGTATTACCTGATGTAGAGGAATACTTTGTAGAGTGGCCTGATTTGAATATACCTACAGATGAAGATAAAGCCAAAGTTGCTTTGGTAAAAACAGAGGCACTGGCGAAGTATGTACAAGCAGGGTTGGATTCGTTGATAGCACCGAAGGAATACCTAATGATTATATTTGGTATGACAGAAGAAGAGGCTAAGGTAATAGAAGATGCAGCAATAAAGTTTTTAGAGGAGCATCCACCAGAACCAGAACCAGAACTAGTTGAGCCTGTAATTGATGAAGAGGATTAAAATGTTTGAATTGCTAGAGTTGATTGGTAGAGGAATGGGATATATTACAGTGGGTTTACTTTGTATTTCAATACCTGCTATGTTTTGTTTTATGATATGGGCTATAAAAAATAATTTATATAATAAATAGGATTGGAAAGAAGGGATAAAGAATAATGAGTAGTAAGGCAGTAGATAGAATTAAGGCAAGGTATTTTAGAAAGGTTATGGCCTTCCCAGAAGGAGGTGTGGTTCATTTTGGTGATTGCATGTTTTATACTCCAGGTTGTGTTTGTAATTGTGGTTTGCATATTGATTTGATGCCTTTATTAGATAAAGAAATAAAAGAATTATATTCTAAGTATTGGGAAGAAAGGGAAAAGAGTAATGTTTAAGGGAATCGGTATAGCGATTGTTATAGTGCTAGTGATTGTTATAGTGCTAGCGGTTATATTATCTATATTGCAAGAAAGCGAGACAAAAAATGAGTACAATAAGAACAATTAAAAGAACGATATTAAGGGCCTCTGGTTTACCAAAAAGAGCAATAAAGAAGATAACCAATGAGTCTCGTTTGTATTTAGAAGTAAATAAGAGAACAGACGGTAATCGAGGTAGTAATCGAGGATAGAGAAATGGCAAGGCGTGATTTGATAATAAAAAATGTGAGAAAAAGAAAAGGTAGAAGGAGACGTAGTCATAGAGGACGCAGAAAGGCAGTTTAATATATGGCTAACCAATTAAAAATAGACCCGACACGAACTACAATGCTTCGTAGGAAGTTTGTAGCAGATATGACTAGGCGGTTTACAAAGTTGCGTAGGGCTATCCAAGAGCTTGTTGTAGATGACGATGCTTTTGGTTTGGCTACTGGTGATTCTTTTCTTACTCTAACTAATCAACAAGTGGCTAAGCAGGCTTGGAGGTTTAGAACTAATTCACAAAAGGTTAAGGAGTATAGGAACTGGTTGAAACAGCGAGTGAAGTTAGGTATATTAAAACCAGTGGGAGGAATAGCCGGACAGCCCTGGACTGCTACTTATATAGAGTCTGCTTATAAAAAGGGTGCTATAAGAGCCTATACTGATTTAAGGGTAGATGAGTTGGCAGCACACCCGTCTCTTTTTGAGGGAGGGCAGGCAGAGTTTATAAGAACAGCTTTTGGTAGTCCCGAAGTCTTACAGAAGATTGAATTATTATACGAAAGAGCCTTTAACGAATTAGATGGTATAACAAAGGTTATGGAACAGCAGATGAGTAGGGTATTGGCTGAAGGGTTATCACAAGGTTGGGGAGTAAATAAAATAGCAAAATCGTTGACAGATAATGTTTCCAAGATGAATAGGACTAGGGCTAATGTTTTAGCAAGGACAGAGATAATAAGAGCCCATGCAGAAGGACAGTTAGATTCCTATGAGAGGTTGGGTGTTAAAGAACTTCAACTTATGGCTGAGTGGAGTACGGCTGGTGATGAAAGGGTTTGTATTGAGTGTGGAGAGTTAGAAGGTGTGGTAATAACTGTAGAAGAAGCACGTGGTTTAATACCTCGCCATCCTAATTGTAGATGTATGTGGATACCTGCTAAAAGAGGAAGGAAAGAAAAAGGACAAAAATGGGGTAAAGATAAAGATAGGGCTATTGGAAGGTCTATTCAGAGAGAAGCTCCTAAAACCATAAAACGTTCTGCAGAAGATGTTTGGAAACGTAGTGTATGGAGAGGTAAAGAATTGATAAAAAAACCTGTTCTTCCAATGATAAAAGGTAAGATTACTCCTAAACCTGTGGTAAAAGGTAAGGTTACTCCTAAGCCTATAATTAGACCAAAACAGAAACTTCCTAAAGGTATCAATTTGAAAAATATGAACAATAAATATATTGACGAAGTAAGCGAAGAAATATCTGATTTAGTTGAGAAGTATCCAGAAGTAGGTAAGAATTTTAAAATGAGAGTGGCTTCTAGTTCGCAGGATTTTGGACAAAAGTATATCGACTTAGATGCTATAGCTTATATACAACAAGAAACCAACACTGTTATACTCAATCCAAATTATTTTGGGAAGACAAGTAAGTACGACCTTACCAAATACATGGAAAAGCTTAATAAAGAAGGATGGTTAGCTGGTAATAGTCCTAAAGATATAGTCACTCATGAATTTGCACATCAAATAGAAAACATAACTTTTAATTATAATACAAGAATTAAAATGGAAAATTATTTTGATGATGTATGGGGTATTTCTAAAGGGGTTAGTAAGTATGGAGTCTCAAATAAAACCGAGATGTTTGTGGAGTCTTTTGTGAGATTTTGTCGTGGTACTGCCACAAAGGTATCTAAAGGAGTAATGAAAATATTGGGAATATAATATTATGAGAAATTTTCAATGTATAACTTGTGAAAGATTTCATGAAGAAGATGAAACGAGACCTACTTGCGATGCTTTTCCTAATGGGATACCTGGGGACTTGTGGTTAGGTAAGGTAAGTCATGAAGAACAATATACAAATGAAGATTTATTATACGAGCCATTAGATGTGGTTTTGTTTTGATAATTTTATTTTTATTTTGGATTATGACCAAAAAAGGCGATAATATAGTAGATATGGTATTGCTGGTGGGTAGGGTTACTCAGTACCGGGGTTTATCTTGCCCACCACACTTTTTTTATTTGTAGCCTAGGATGTTAGCCGTATAGTCGGTTTTGAGTGCGTGTGATTCGTCACTAACTTATTTATAAAAAGGAAGTAAATGCCAAATCCAATCAATACAAAAAATAGAGCTAAAGAAATACATCAATTATGGATATGTCATTATAGTTACAAGACTGCTTGGTTATTGAGTAAAGAGGTTCGTAAGATATTTAGAGCAGAAAGTAAGGAAAGGAAGAGAAAGAAAAAGGAAAGGAAAGGTAGTAAGTGAAATGAGTAAAGAACAAGAGAATAGACACTTAAAAATACAGCTTAGACGAAGGCAATCTGACATCAATGAACTCCAATCCCGAAACGATAAACAAGCTGATGAAATAATAAGACTTCGTCATTTAGCCGAAGAAAATAATATACTATATGGTAAGGTCGAAAGACTGGGGGATAGGAACAAAGAACTAAAAGAGGATAATTCTTTTCTAAATCGGCAAGCAAAAAATACTGACGCAAGGCTTGAAAGGTTGATACGTAAAATAACAAAAACACAGGCAGAGGAAATCAAGTCATTACAATCCCAACTCGACGAGGCGACTGAAAAGTTTGACAAAGGTTTTGCTGAATATGAAGAGCTATTGAAATATAATGGCGAATTACAATCCCAACTCACAGCTTATCGCTGGATACCTGTAGAGAGGTTGTCGAAACAAGAAGAAGAGGATTATCTAGTATATGCAAAAGAACCAAGATTTAAACACACTACATGGCATGTATGGATTGCCCAATGGCGTAACATTAGTGGTGAGCGTTGGGGTTGGTATGGAAATTTAATCGAAACTATCACTCACTACATGCCCATACCAATTTTACCAGAGCAAGCCCTCACCGAACCAGAGAACGAACCATGCAAAATATGCGGTAATACTGGTCTATACCAAGAAGAACAAGATGGTGGAGTATCCACACTTTTTTGTGATTGCCCAATAGGCCAATACAAACAAGCTGAATTTGAAGATTTAAATCCTGACTGTAAATCCTTACTGGAATCGGAGAGTGAGGAATGAGAAAACTTGCTATTTTAATATTATTGATAATGACTTCTATTGTATATAGTTTACCTTTCAAACCAGTTCTTATGTTTAATCATACTACTCAATTACCATCGACAACGGTTGCACTTTGGTGGGAGGGTAATCATTTTCAGTGGGAACCATCTTGTTTTGATGCGGGTGTATATAGACCTACATTTTCTTCAGGTAGTCAAGTGGAAACGATAACCATTACAGTGAATGATGTTTGTGATGGAACGTTGGAACAATTTTGTGAACGATGGTTGAATCCTTCTGCTAACTTTAAACATTATGCTTTATGGATTAGTAGATATGAGAACAAAAATAAGTAATCAAATGAGAAAAAAGAATGAGTCCAAATGATATAGCAGATGTGACTTTTGGTTTAGTGTTTACTATTGTTATTATTATTTTGATTGTTAGGATAAGAAAAGACAAATGAGTAGCGACCAAATAAAATTAAGACTAAGAAAGTTTAAAAATAAAACTACCTCTTTGATTAGTGAAGGCTATTCGTGTTTGGATGCTTTACGGGAAGCATTGGAGGTATTTGGAGTTTATTCACCAGGTGACCCTGCGGTTGCTATAGCACATAGGAAATATTTTAGGCAAATGAACAAAGAGACAAGATGTCGATAGTAGTAAATAAGCTAGGTATGATTAAAGGTGGTCTTTGTGAACAGCGATTTAAGGCTCGCAGGAAACGAGAGCGTGGGGTTGTATTAGCTATTAATTGGCTTCTTTACAATAACTGTATTGAAATAAAAGGTGGGTGGTGTAGGATAATAAGTGTACCTAGGAAGATATACTCCTTTCGTTGGCCTATTGATAATATTATGAAATTACATGGAGGTGATGCTGAGTTAGGCTGGCGTAGGTTTATAAGTGAGATTGCTTTGCCTTTATATAGAAAGAAAACAAAGTTTAGATTATCCAAATTGGGAACGTGGGGTGCAGATAAGGTCGCTCAGGAATTTGTAGTCAAATCTGCTGCTCGTCGAATGTTAAATGAATCTACTGCGGATTTGATAGATGGTCGACCACCACAGGATGCTTTATATAAAGACTGGTTGAAGGAAGAGAAAGGAGGGTATGCTTAATATGAGCCTATATATTTTAGAAGGACAAAAGGTAGTACCGTGCGAAGATATAGTAAAGTGGGGAGCATGGTTTGAAAATGTAGACCGTGTTGTTGCTAAAATGGAAATAGGGTCTCCTGTTTGGATGATTTGGATTGGGAAACTTTTCCGAACAAGTAGATTCGACCCTGTCTGTATTTCGACAGTATTTTTAGGTATGAACCATTCATTAGGAGATGAAGAACCCGAGTTGTTTGAGACTATGATATTTGGTGGCAAGTATGATGGCAAACAATGGCGGTATGCTGATTGGGAGGAAGCAGTAGCAGGACATAAGAAAGCTATTAAAAAAGTTATAGAGTTATAAAATGCCAGATATACGAATATGTGCAGTATGCGATGAGCAATTTGATTTTACTAAGCAGGGCTTGAAGTTAGAGGGCAGTGATGTATATGTATATAGTGATAATTGTGCTATAATAAATTCTTTAGCAAATAATAAGGCTTTTATTACTATTAGTAAGAAGACAGGGCTAGAACTGTTGGAGTATTGTGAGTTGCATAAGCAGAGGAATAAACCACAGTTTGATATTCATAATCTTAATTAAGAACACCCCCACCCTCCAGGGAACTAGGTCAGCTAGATAGTTTGGTTGGCCTAGTTTTTTTGGCAATTTATCTCTTATCATCGTTTTGAATGATATATTTTCATTTATATTGAATTTAATCCTCTTTATCAGGTACCTAATGGTGTATATATTTCGTTGTATATAACTCTATGGATAATAAAGGTTTAGTTTATAGCAAATATATACATTTTATTTTACAATTCTATCTATAGATATAAATTATCAAAAAAAAAACTTGATTTCGATTTTTCTATGTTATAATAATATTAGACAAAAAAATGAAATAAAAAGGGGACTAAACATGTTAATAAATATAAAAGCAAATTTTGAAGGTACTACTAGATTTGATAAAATGAAAGGCAGACAGTATTTGGTAGCTTCAATGATTATGCTAGTTGAAGGTGTTCATGAGGGAAGCAATGGACCTCTTTTTTATCCAGCAAAGGAATTGAAGAAAAGTAAGTCATTTTGGAATGCTAAGCCTGTAGTAGTATATCATCCACAGGAAAATGGAAAGCTTGTGAGTGCTTGTGACCCTGATATACTTACTAATCATGGAGTAGGTATGATAATGAATACTACTTGTATAGGAGGCAAGTTAAAAGCAGAGGCCTGGATTGATGTCGAACGAGCTAATGCTGTAGACGATAGAATTATGACAGCTATCGATAATAATGAAATGATGGAACTGTCTACAGGATTGGTAGCAGAATGTGATGGAGTAGAAGGAGATTGGAACGGGGAGGAATATACGGGTACACTAAGCAACTTCCATCCTGACCATTTAGCTTTACTGCCAGATTTGCAAGGAGCATGTAGCATTGAAGATGGGGCGGGCTTCCTACGTTTGAATAAGGCTAAAGATAGTTTTGTATTAGACATAAGTACAATGGCAGATAAGGAACGGAAATATGTCTTGTCAAATAAGAATGGCATAATAGGTAGGATAGGCCGTAGGCTTTCTAATATAATGTCCAATGAGATAAGTTTTGATGATACTCGACAAAGACTTCAATCATTAGTAAGAGAAAAGTTTCCTGATGAGGACTTTATTTGGATTGAAGATGTCTTTGATAATTTCTTTGTTTATGAGAAGGGTGGTAATTTATATAAGCAGGAGTATGAAGATGTAGATAATGATGTATCCTTTGTCGGTTTACCAGTGATGGTAGTGAAGGATATCACTTATGTTATTAAAAATGTTAAAAATAATATTAAAACAAGAAAGGAAAAGAAGATGGATAAGAAAAAAGTTGTGAACAGTCTCATAGCTAATGAAACTACTCTGTGGGAAGACGATGACAGAGAAGATTTGATGGCTATGGAACTGGCCGTACTGGAACGAATGGTACCGGTAGAAAACAAGGAAGAAGAGGCTGAGGAAGCAAAGAAGAAAAAGGAAACGGAAACCGCAGTAGCTAATGTCGCTAAAAAAGGAGCTGAGAAAGCCGCTGCCAAAGAACTAGCAAATAAGGAAACCAAGCCTCAAACTGCTGATGAGTATATTGCGAATGCTCCTAAGGAGATTCAAAGTATGCTTCGCAACGGAATGGATTCCTATACATCTGAGAAGGCAAAGGTAATTGCATTCATCATTGATAATGAGCGATGTATATTTACCAAGGAACAGTTAGAGGCTAAGGATTTGTTGGAACTAAAAACCTTAGCAACATTAGCAGCCAATACTGAAGAGCGTAAGGAGACTTTAGAATCCTTAAATAACTATTCAGGACAGGCTGAGGTTGTCAATTCGGAAGAAGAAGATGAAGAGTCGATGATACAACCTACCGTCAACTGGGCTGAAGAGGCAAAATTAAAAAGAAAAAAGGCAAGCTAAGGTGATGTAGGTGGTAGGTGATGTAGGTGGTAGGTGATGTGGTAGTGATGTGATGTATAGTAAATGGAAGTAATCTAAAATTTAGTGAAAGGAAAAAAAATGGCTAATAGGATACATGCAAAAGGGCCTTATGTTCATGAAGAGAACGTGGCCAATTCAGCTTTGATTTACCCAGGATTTTTGATTGAAAGGGATGCAAATGATGAGGTTGCTCCTCATGATGTGTTTGGTGGTGTGACTGAGGCTATGTTTGCCGAGGAAGATGCTCTACAAGGCCGAGGCATAAGTACTATCTACGACGACGATTCAATAGTGTCTAGTATTCTTCCTGGTAAAGGTAGTTGCATCAGAGCGATGATAAAAGACGGTGAGGATATTTCCATCGGTGACGCTCTAATAAGTAATGGTGATGGTACGTTGGTGTCAACTACTTTGGAAGAGAGTGGTGATTTGATAACCCAACATATTATAGCCTTTGCTTGTGAAGCCCTTGATTTGACGGGCAGTGCTCCTGACAATGGTCTTTGCGAAGTTCGTATATTGTAAAGGCTTCGGATGCAGTTGTTGGCGTGGTTGTTATTGAAGAAAAATATTATTTAAACAACGAAAGGAATAAAAAATGTTAGATAATTATATTTTAAATGGTCAAGGTTTTGGCGATGTAGGGAAAAGGTTGATGGAAGCCAACTTTGACCCTAATATTCTTCGTCCATATCTTGGCAAAGATGGTAGGACGTCGTTTGTGAATGTGGAACAACCTGATGGAAAAATCAAAGCTATACGCATTGCAAATGCTACTACTACCCTAAGGAAGGACGACTGGAAGCTTCTGGATGATGCCATTGTCAAAGTCTCGAAAGAAAGACTGCGAGCAATAGCAGATTTAAGAGCACGTGGTCTTACTTATGCTATTCCTAATGGAATGGGAAAGACAGTATTTGAGACAGAAACGATGAGTGATATTGACCCGGCGGATGTAACTATGGATGGTTTAAAAAGGAATGCAAATGATAGGCCTGTATTCGAGTTGACCAGTTTACCTCTGCCTATCATATTTAAGGACTTTTCTTTTAGCCTTCGCCAGATAATGACTTCAAGAAATGGTGGGTCACCATTGGATACTACTTCGGCTGAGTTGGCTGGTCGTAGGGTCATCGAAGAGATGGAAAGGATGTTGATTGGTGTTAGCACGGTTGCTGACCTGTATTCATTCGGTGGTGGAACTATTTATGGTTACACCGATTACACCAATATCATAACCAGAAACATAACAGCCCCAACGGCTGCTGGTTGGGTTGGTGCTACTTTAGTGACAGACGTAATGGCAATGAAGCAGGATTCACAAAATGCTTTCCATTATGGCCCTTGGATGTTGTATTTCTCTTCTGACTGGGACCAGTATCTCGATGATGATTACAAAGCTGCTTCGGATAAGACACTGAGAGAACGTGTCAGACAGATAGAAGGTATCATTGATGCAAAGACACTTGATTATCTTACAGGTACCTTTGAAATACTTTTGGTTCAGTTCTCTTCGGATGTGGTAAGGTTGGTTGAAGGTATGGATATTACAACTCTTCAGTGGCCATCAGAAGGTGGCTTACTGTTAAACTTCAAGGTTATGGCTATCGTTGTGCCACAGATTCGAGCAGACCAAAATAGCAAGACTGGAATTGTTTACGGAACCTAATTAGGGCAATATCGGATTTTGATACTGATTAGGTATTAAAAGAAAATAACAATTTTTTGGAAAGGACAAAAAATGAGGTTTAAATTAAAAGGTGGAAGCCATACTGAAGATGGTGTTGTGTACAACAAAGGTGACATAATTACCACCAGTAGAGACCTTGCTGCCAAGTTTGGCAAGTATAGGTTTGAAAGAAAAGGCAAGTTTGTTGATGATGATGTTGTACAACCGGTTATTGAGAGTACTCAAGGCAAAAAGAAGAAGAAATCAAAGAAGAAGAAAAATAGTAAGGTCGACAAGAAAGATGTTCGTGGAATAGATATAACTGAAGATTTTGCGATTGCTAAAGATGTCGGTCTTACTATTTTTGAGAAGGAACATTGGTTTACTGTTTTTGATAAAGATGGTATCAAGTTAAGTAAGAAGATAAAAAAGAAAGATATTCCTTCCTTCCTCGAAGAGTATATAACTGACCAAGACGAAGAAGAAGAGGAAGAAGAGGAAGAAGAAGAAGAACCAACTCTGTTTGCCAAAGGTGACCGTGTAGTTGTTGATATAGATGGTGAAGACTTTGCCGGTGTTATTTCCAAAATTAAGAGAGATAAGGCAACTATCGAATTCGATGATGGTGATATCGATTCCTACAAATTTACTGAATTTACTCTTGAGGAAAAAGAAGAAGAGGAGTAAGTATGCCTCGATGGATACCAGTTAAATGGTGGGACGGCCAGGACGCTTTTATTATAGGTGGAGGAGATTCTTTAAAAACTTTTGATTGGAATCTCCTCAAGTTAGAAAACACCATTGGCTGCAACGACGCATTTTTACATGGAGTTGATATATGTAAGATTTGCTTATTTGGTGACCCGTTATGGTTTAATGCTTTCAAGAATCAATTGGAACAATACAAAGGAACAGTTTTTACAAACGTCCAAAAATTAAGCAAGTCAAGGATAAATTGGCTTTGGACAATGGATAGAGCCGCTTCTGGACTTCATGGTAAGGATGGTAAAGCATTAGGTTGGAATTACAATACAGGAGCTGCTGCCGTTAATCTTGCTTTGCTACTTGGTGTCAAACATATTTATCTTCTTGGATTTGATATGCAGCTATCTAAAGATGGAAAGAATAATTGGCATCCTAATAAGTTAAATAAACCAGATGCAAAGATATATGCTAAGTTTATAAGAGGGTTTAATAAACTTAAGGCTGAATTGAATAAGTTTCCAGATATAGAGATTATTAATGTCACGGATGATAGTAAGTTAGATGTATTTCCAAAAGTAGGTACTAAAGAATTTTGGGAGAATAGAAATGAGTTGGTTGGATAAGCATTGGTTTGGGTTTATGATAGTTGTTTTGTTATTTGCTTTTTTATTCGGGGTTCTCTTGAGTGGTTGTGCCGGGATTTTTTATGTTCGAATAGGCCCTCAAAGTATAAAGAAGGTAACGATTATTTTAGAAGAGCAAGAAGCCGACCCTAATATTCCTAAAGGCCTTGTTTCTGTGGGGTTGATACCATTATGAGAATATCATTATGTCACGGTTATGAGTTTACGTTGTATTCAGTTGAAAAACTTGATGTGGCTCTTCCCGATGTCGTTCAGGATAGTTTCAGTCCGGCTTATGGTTATATAGAACTACAAGACGGGGTATTGACAATGGGCAATAAGGAAGGCTACTGTTGGGATGGGTCTAGTATTCCACTTAAGGGGTTTTTAAGATTCGTTTCCTTTAAGAAATTCGATGCCGATAGATATAGTAAAGAAGCTAGTTTGTTTCATGATGGTCTTTACCAGTTAATACGATTAGACTTGGTATCCAAAAGTCATAAAGAATATGTTGATGGTCTTTATAAAGAAGGCTGTATCAATGGTGGTATGAGTAAGAGAGAGGCTAGTATAAGACTTTGGTTCTTAAAAAAATTAGGCTTTGTCGGGCTTAAGAAAAAGAAACATCCGAAAGGTAGTATTTTTGAGGTATAATTATGGCTAGGGCCACAGATGATTTGATAGAAGGAATAATTGATGTTGATTCGGCAATACTTCTTGCACCATTTATAGATGCTGCCAATATGCTAGTCACACAATTTTGTACTGATTTGACTGTTGATTATACAAATGCTCAATTAGTTCAGATAGAAACCTGGCTGGCTGCTCATTTTTATACTGTTAGAGATATGAGAGCTTCTGAAGAAAGGGCTGGTCCTGTTTCTGAAAGAAAGCAATCTAAAGTCGATTTAGGTTTTGCTACATCTCATTATGGACAAATGGCTATGACTTTAGATTTTTACGGTGGATTGGCGTCATTGAATGAGCGTATTAAAGAAGGTAAAGCAAATAGAATAAGTATAACTTGGTTAGGCACCGAAAAGGCAACTAAAACGAATATTGATGCATAGTTTAAGGAACTTGTTATGGCTGAGCAAACAGTTGAAGAAAGAGTAAGTATTGTAGAAACAAAAGTTAAAGGATTGGAGGACTTTGTGTGTGAACTACGAGTTGATATAAAAGAGATAAAGGATAAGTTGTTAGCACGTCCTTCGTGGACGGTTAGCTTAATTATTACTTTTTTAGTTGGTACTGTAATTGCTTTGATTTGCTTAAGGATGCATGGATAATGGGTATTATTAAAAAAATGAGAAAGCAGGCGGCTGTTTATTGGCCTTTTGATTCTGTTGATGCTTATGGTAAAAAGCTTTTCGGAAGTCCTGTTGTAATAAAATGTAGGTGGGATGGTAGAGTTGAAGAGTTTTTGAATAGTGGTGGTGAGCGTCAATTATCACAAGCTGTTGTCTATGTAGATAGAGAGACACCAGTAGGTGGTATATTGATGTTAGGTACGTTGAGTGATATTACTGATGATGTCGATATAAAGGAAAATGAAGGTGCTTGGGAGATTAGAAGATATGATACTACTCCTAATCTAAAAGCTACTGAAGTTTTAAGGACGATTTATTTATAATGGCTAAAATAGTTAAAATTACTGGGATGAATAAAGTATTGAGGCACCTGAGAGGAGCTACAAAATTATATGAAGTAAGAGTTGAAAGAGGATTAAAAAAAGCCGGTACTTTTGTCCAAGCTCATAGCCAAAGAATTGTTCCAGTAGATAAAGGTACTTTGAAAGGAGGTGCATTTACACGAAATATAGGAGGTACAGGATTTAAGACAGATGTAATTGTAGGCTATGTTGCTGAGTATGCTGTCTATGTTCATGAGAATTTAGATGCAAGACATAAACCAGGTAAGCAGGCAAAGTTTTTGGAGTCGGTAGTAAGGAAGGAAAGAAGTGAGATTTTTAGGATTATTGCTAAAGGGTAATTATGGAACTTGTTGCAATAGTTAATGCGGAAGTTATAAATGATTTATTGTCGACCGAATATGGTGTGAAGTTTACGACTAATGGTATCCTGTTCGGTACAGGAGATGACGATGGTGATTTTAAACTTGAAAAAGAAAATGGTGCTTTAACAACTGATAAGAAAGTGAGTGGAGTATGGGACGAAAAAGATGCTACGTTTTAATTTTGTTTCTTTTGTTATGTGTGATAGCTAACGCAAGCAAACGAATAGATAATGAAATCGATTTATCTGGAGATATCGGTGTTTATACTATTGGAGGTTCAGATTCAGGGGAAGAAAATATTACTTGGGATTTTAATTCTGTTGCTAATGCTATTATCTTTGGAAGTAGTTCTGGGGCTGATTCGATGGTCTGGGGTGGATTTGATTTTAATGATATCAATTCTATCAATTCAGGGGTGGTACAAATAACAGATGGGGGTTTATTAGTTACAGGAAGCGTGAATGGTTATACAATTCCATCTGGTAGTGGTAGTCGTTTAATGTGGATACCTAGTATATATGCCTTTCGAGCAGGGGCAGTACAAGGTGCACAATGGGATGAAGGGGATATAGGTACTGGTAGTTTCGCAGGAGGTTTAGATGTTACAGCTTCTGGCAACTATACAGCAGGTTTTGGGTTTGGGGGAGTTGTAGATGGTATTTACGGTTTTGCAGCTGGGAGAAATTCAGATGCATTAGCGTATGCTTCAACGTGTTTTGGTGAAGACGGAGAAGCTTCAGGTAATTGGTCAACCCATTTTGGAGATACTGGTGTGGCTTCAGGTTATTATTCTGCTCATTTTGGTGATGGTGGAGTAGCATCAAATTATCATGCCACTCATTTTGGTGACCATGGAGTAGCATCTGGTTTTAGTAGTACTCATTTTGGTTTAAGAAATTTAGCTGATTGCTATGGTCTTGTGGCATTTGGTAGATTCTCTGAAGCAACTGGAGGAGACCCTAATAATTGGGTTGACTCGGAACCTATAATTGTAGTAGGAAATGGAATAGATTCAGATAATAGGTCAACTGTACTTACCATATATAAAGATGGAGATATAGATACTGATGGTACTATCGACAGCGGTGCAATAACATCGAAAGGAACTATAACAATTCTTAATTCTACGCCTATTCTTGTTTTTAAAGATAGCGATAGTCTAGGAGCTACTTCAGTTGGTTTTATTGAGTGGAGA